>Ga0247611_10001641_pt1 | contig 39364 bp, 20 predicted proteins | sample 177DNAGHGhighgp2_FD_192422 | JGI IMG/M metagenome (GOLD analysis project Ga0247611, IMG submission 192422) | Sheep rumen microbial communities from Palmerston North, Manawatu-Wanganui, New Zealand - 1770 DNA GHGhigh gp2 | ecosystem: Host-associated > Mammals > Digestive system > Stomach > Rumen... | reverse complement strand
TATAAAGGACAATTTAAAAAAATCTCTCTTTCAAGAGAGATTTTTAATTAAATATTTCTTACAATTTGATTTTTCTCATAAACTTTTCAACTCAGCTCTGATCATATTTCTCCAAAAAAGGAACAATCTTAGATAACTCAGCAAAAAACAATTTCGCCTGTTTTTCCGTATCTTTTAAGGTAAAGATTTCCACAGATTTTTGATATACAAGCACAATATTTCTCAACTTTGCTGTACTTTTTTCTGCCTCAACTACAAACCCTTTAATCATAGAGTATGGAATCAACCTCTCTCATACTTGAAGCCCCTCTGGTTTTATTACCATTTTCGTTTCTGAATTTATTTTTGTTTGAAAAAAGAAATATCATCAAACAATCATAAGCATTATGACTGCAGCAAAAATTCAACTTAATGTATCACTTTTTTCGTAGAAAAAAGGAAGAACAATTACTAATACTATTACCAAAAATATAATAATATATCGCCATTTACTTCTTTCAAAAAACTCTCCATTATATATTTTTAATGTAGGCATTAAAAAACCTTATTTAATTAACTAAATATTATTCTTCAGTTTCAGCTTTTTCTATCTCCTTTACAGTAATATCAAATACTAATGTTTTACCAGCTAATTCATGATTTGCATCTATTACAATTTCAGTATCTGTAACTTCAGTAACAGTTGCTGGATATCCTCCTTCAAGATATACCTTCATTCCAACAGTTGCAGATGCAACATCACCAGCATCTTGTATAGGAATACGAATAATCAAGCTTTCATCTTTTTCTCAGTATGCTTCCTCAGGAGGAATAGTTACTGATTTAGTTTCTCATACAGTCATTCAAATAACTCATTGATCAAATCACTTAATCATATCACCATTTCCAGCAGTAAATTTCAATCCTTCTGTATAATCTCTATTAGGATTATATACTCAACTTTCCTGAGCAACTGATTCAACACTTGTATCAAAAACAGTTCCATCAGTTAATTTTCAAACATAATCAACAACAATTACATCTCAAGTTTCAACGACATTTTCCATGTTTTGTGTATTTCCAGAATAAAAAAATGAATACCAAGCCAATAAACAACATCCAACTATACCCAATAGAGCTATTACTAATACTCCATAAATTGAAGAAGTTTTTTTTGCTTTTTTTGCCATTATATATAGTAAATAAGGTAAAATTATTGCCATATTAATAAAAATAGAAAGAATATCAAGATTCTTTCTATTTATTTTCTCATTATTTCTATTATTTAATTACCAATTTTAAATTTGAAGGTAAAGCCTCCTGTAATTCAACAAAGTCTCACCGTGTTTTTCTAATTTTTATAGGATATTGTTTTTTAGACTCTCAATCCCAAATCGTAATTTCTCATTCATTTTCATTTAATACTTTTACCTGATCTAGCGGTAATAATGTATTTTCTGCTACCTGAATAGGAAATTTAACTTTTGCAACATCTCACAATAACTGAATATCAGTATCCATCTGTACTGTAGCTTTGAAAAGATTAGTCCTATCTGCAATTGTACTAATTGCATCTATTACTCCGGTTAATAACTGATCTTGATATGTAATTTCCACAGGTTTATCTTTTTGAATATACTTATATTCATCCGCTGTGATATATACTTCAATTTGTTGTTTTTTAGTACCAGAAACTTTAAAAATCTGAGTTCCAACTCATATCTCCTGTCCTTCACTCACAAGGATACTTCCAATTACTCATGATACAGGACTTCTTACCTGTAATTTATTATATTGAGTAAGAGCGGTTTCATATGCAATTCTTGAATCAACAATAGCATTATCTATAAGTCATAATTGAACATCTCTATTCTGAGTTAAAGTATCCAAATTTAATTTAGCATTTTTTAAAGCAATTTCTGCATTAAAAACAGAATTCTCTGTCTGAGCTTTTGTATTTTCATAAACTAAATTAGCATTCTCTTGTGCCAAATTAGCACTTTCTTGTCATAAAGTTCCTTCTCAACTAAGACTAGATTTTACCTGATCCTTATATTGAACTACCGTTGATGTTATTTGTTGTGCTTTAGCAAATGTTCCAACTTGCAACAATTGAAAATACTTTATATTTCAATCAATTGTAGCTCTCGAAAAAGTATATTCTTGGCTAACAGAATTCTTCATAACATCAATCATCTTCCCAGCCATATCCAAAGATTTTTGGAATCATTCATACAAAAGTTCCGTATCAGCCAACAAATCATCAGCAGTTTCTGGAGAATCTGGCAATGCATCAATCTTATCCCTCAATTCATACAATGAGAGAAGTGCTTTTTTAGCATCTTGCTTTTGATGAATATCTTCTGCTCATATATAACTCTCTTCAGCTCATAAAAGATTATCATAGTAAGGAGTAACTCCCAACAAAGCATCAGAAGCATCTAATACCTCTCTCATAAAACTCAAAATCAATGATTTTGTTCACTGAAAACTATTTCTCAAAGTATCAAAACTACTATCAGCTTGAGTTAATCACAGCTCCGCTTGAGCTAATCAAACTCCAGCCTGTCTTACAGAAATATCTGACATTTTTTGAGCGTATTCAAACGCCTGTTTAGCACTTTGATAAGCATTATTTGCAGCATCAATCTGTTGATCTAACGATAACTTAGTTTGTTGTTTTGTAAGAAGTGCTCTATCTAAAGCATTTTTTGCTCTATCTGCTTGAAGTTTATAACTTGCTATTGTGTCAGACAAAGAAACAATAGTTTGTCCTCATTTTACTTCATCTCATTCTTTAGCAGAAATTTTTGAAACCTTTCAATTAGCTTGCGCAGTAACAAGAATATCTTGTGTTGAAGCAATAGTACCAGGCTTCTCCAAAGCCATCTGATTTGAATACTCTGAAACAGAAACGGTATTTGGAACTACAACATCTACTTTATCTTCCTGATATGAATGAGATAATCCAGTATAATAAAATGCTCAAAAAAATACTCAGAACATTAACACAAATCATAATCACCAAACAAGTGACGAGCTCTTATCTCAAGAACTACTCATAATAATCTTTTAAAAATAAAACAACTGATTAACTTTTTATTTTTTTCATTCCCCAATTCAAGGTTATTTTAGGCAGTTTTCTTTTGCATCCTAATTTTTTGTATCTTAATTTCTATCTTTTGAATCTCCAATTTTAAATCTTCAAGCTCATTTTTCTTTGCTTGTATTTTTTCTTGTGGTGTCAAAGGAGACGATGCTAAAGCCATCAAAATAGACCTTACATATTCAGCCGTCTGTTGTTTTGATTTCAACTCTTTCTCCAATTTTTCTAATTCGTCTTCCTGCTTTTTCAAATCACATGGAAGAATTCATAAAGTCATATCCAAAATATTAAACGCATGATATCCCTCAGGATATTCTTCATTCGTCGGAATATAAATAACTTCTTTTACTTTAAAAAGAAGATTAATACTTGGCTCATATGAAGATATTAATGATACAATATCAGGATTTGCTTGAACACACAACTGTATTGGCACATGCTTTTTTAAATCCAAAGTCATTTTCTCTTGTTCAATTCCCTGCAAAATATCAAATAACAAATGAATTTTATAATCTTTCTTTCATGGTATAACAATCTCCGTAGGATATTTTATCTCTCAAACAACATTTTCAATCATAGAAACAAACTCAGAAATAATAGGAGCTAAAATTTCAAGAATTCACAAAAATATTTCTCATGCAATTTTAAATGCTCATAGTGACTGCTCCTGTTTTATTAACGTTAAATACCACGTAAACTGTTTCCTTGTCAGAATTTTTATCTTTTCTAAAATTTCAGGAAACTCAGGAGACTGAACATAAATTCCTTGAGTTTCTACTTTAAACTCTTTCCATTGAGTTAACATCCATATATCCTTACCATCTGGAGTATAAGAAACTTCTTCAGAATCAAATGCTTTATTTTCATACAAAACCTTAAAAAGATTCCAAAGATGTTTTAAATAATCAAAATCCTTTTCCAGTCATTCCTCACTATATTTTTTCTGTTCAATCAAGAATAATTTAATAGTTTCCCATCAATACTTTTCGACAATTCATTGATATTTTTCAGGAAAACTTGGGAACTTGATATCTTCTTTCACAAAAGGGAAAAGTGTTGGGAAATCCTTATGTCCTAAAAACAAAAAGAACAAAAAAAGTAAAAGGGTTTCTTGAGATAATTCATCTGCACGAAGAATTATCTTATTCTCCAACTTTTCATAAAGAGTCAAAGCCTTTAAAATATCATCATTACACGAAACAACAAACGGATTATTTTTACCAAAAAAAGCCTCAATATCCAAGATATATCAATCATCTTCTTCCTTAACAAAAGAAAGTTTCTTTAACTCTTTTTCTATATATTCAACTAACTGATCAGAAGATAATTCTTTATATTTTTTTCTCTCTTCAAGCAAATCTTTATGAGATACTCCATATCGATTTTCTATATCATCCCATTCTTCTTGAGGAAGAAGATAGAGTAAATCAATAATGTCATCTATCGTAAATTGTTCATTCATTCCCCATCAAAAATGCCCTTTTCTTATTTCTTCTCATAAAATTTTTCAAAACAAACTAGCCTTATGTAATGATTCTCCTTTCCATAAAGATATTTCATCATTATGTTCTAATAAAGTTAACTTCTGTGCATAAAGATTATTAGAATCTATAAGAATCTCACTAGATCTAGATACCAAATCAATTCAATCTGGATAATAATCACTTATCCATCCTTCAAAATCTTCCTTAACAGAAGAATAATCTATAACAATAGTTGGAATAATTTTCTTTATTAAACGTTGTCATGTTAATTTGGAATAAGGAATTTTTTGAACAATTTCTTCTTGAGATGCCAAATTTCAAATTGCTCAAAGCGTCTCTACAATATTCTCTGTAAAATCAAAAGCAGATTTTCATCAAAATTTTTCAACTTTTTCAATAAATAACCCATTATCATCAATATAATTTTCATTGAATGGTAAATGATACGATTTGACTCTTTCTAAAGCATTTTCATCAAAAAAAGGATTCAATCTTTGGATTCCATTATCTCTAATTGTATCGATTCATTGTTCTCAAAACACAGGAATAGATTTATTTATTACAGGAATAATAATCTTTTTTCCAATATGTTTCTTATATCTCTTATCATTTTCATGAACAACAACTCAAACATCAGAAAATAATAACATAGGATCAGTAACAACCAAAGGAAATACATCATTTTTAGTTTCAACAAAACATTTTACTACCAACTTTTTCACTTTCTCTTCTTTCCATAGAATTTCATTTGATTGAACTATAGTTTGAGTAGAAACATCCCAATAAACTAATTTATCTTTTAACTTCCATATCTTATTCTCCTGAAGTTTATTTAATAAAGGACGAACTTTTTGTGAAGTCAAACGAAAAGGATTTTCTTCACCTTCAGAAACTCAAAATATTTGTGAATATACAGAAAGGTTCTTTTTTAATATTTTTGCTTTATGTGATGACAACCTCTGTAATTTTGCAAAGAATGGAAGTTTTTCCTTTCATTTCAAAATTTCTTGGATTCAATTAATTGAGGTATCATAAATAAACAATGGCGAAAGAGATTTTCCCAGACGATGTTCTAAATCTTTCCATCAAATTAACTGAAAAAGGTAAGGTGCTATGTTCTTCCCTGTAAGTTTTTTATAAGAATCAATAAATATAGGATAATGTGCTTCTGATGAAATCTGTTTTATTTTTCTTTTAATTTGAGGCTCATATTTTTTATTAATTTTCATTTAAGTTTTCTTATCGAGAAGGTAAAAGAAAAGAATCTTCATTCTAAGAAAGAAAATTTTGTTTAATATTAATACTCCATACGATATGTATATAATTTATACATAAGATAGAATAAGAAAGTAGTCATAAGAATGAGTATCATATCTTCGAATGGTCAAACTTGTACCTTTTCTGCCTCTGCAATTACCACTACATCTCAATCAGTACAAAGAGCTTCTATAGTAAAATATGCATAAACCTCTTCTTCTGAAGTGTTATCAAATGGATATTCATATCTAGGGACTTCTGTTTCTCCTATAAATTGTTTATCTGAATTATCCTCATATTCTGATCTATAAATAAGATATTTTGTAGCATTTTCTACTTCATTCCAAACCATATAATACTTATTTCAAATCTTTTCAGTTGTAAACTGAATATTTTTCACAACACAAGCAGGAAGTGGATGTTCCTCGCAATCTCCAACATCTTCGGCACATGATTCACAACTCTCTCCCTCCTCAATAATTCCATTTCAACAAACAGCTTTTGGTTCACACTCTAAATCTTCTGGACAAGTATCACAAGTTTCTCACTTTTCTTCTATTCCATTTCAACAAACAGCTTCAGGTTCACACTCCAAATCTACAGGACATGTCGAACAAGTTTCTCCTTCTTCAGGAACTCAATTACCACAAACTGGATCAGATTTAGGGATAGGGAATGTATAATCAATAACTTTTGATTCTACTCAATCCTGTAAATGTTCTGAAGTTACTGGATAAATTTGAAAATAATAAGTTTGTCCATATGTAAATCATGATAAAGCTATCTCCTTATTCTTAGTATAAGTACGAGCTTCTAAGGAACTTGCAGAATATCAATAATAAACAGCATATTCATCAGGAGTTGCCCCTATAACTTCCCAAGAAAGATTTATCAAAGATTGTTCTGTTGGATCTGCAACCAATTTAACAGCTCAAATCTTTATATTATCTCTTACATTCACAACTCATTTATCTGGATAGGGGTTACTAAGATTATCTACAATAAGATCAAATCATATCTTTAAATCTCATGTCTCCTCTAAAGATAAATCTTTTGAAAAATTTCCTTTACTCTCCCAATCCATAGGATAATCAGAAGATCCAAAATGAAGTATTGCAGAAGAAACAGATTCTGCAGTTTTCAAAGTAACACTAGCCTTCATTCATAACTCCAATTTTTCAGCTGGAGTCATTGACCAAGACTTAAATAATTCTTCCTCTTGTTTATCATACAAAAAAGTAACAATACTTGAACGTCCTACAAGTTGTCAATTTCGTGAAGTAGCCCTAATCTCTAATGTATTAGTTCATAACTGAGTTAAAGGAACCGTAATATTAAAAAATCATCCTTCATCTGACATCCCGCTTCCAACAGAAACATTATTCAAAAATACCTCCATCTGTGAATTAGGAATTGTTGCAGCCATCGCAATAACATCTAATTTTGAATTACTCTCCGTAACATTCTGTATAGGAGAAAGAATCTCAATATTCTCCGCTTCTTCTGGAACATCACTAATAACATTTATTGTTGTCTCTCATTGACGAGATTCATCCATAATATCTTCAACTATAACCTTATAGGTTCCAGCCTTCTTAATCGTCAATCCTTTTGTATATGTCTTTACTCATTGATCAGTTAAATCAATATTTCAAACTCATGAATCAGGAAGTGTAACATCACTAAACATAGATTTCCCATTCTCTTCAACACTAATATAGAATGTTCCCTTATATCATCTCATTACCTGTCCGTTCTTTATGGCAGTAACAGTCATATCAACAGGTTGATTTATTTTAAAATTTGATGGTGATACCTCAATTTGAAAATTATCTGGGGCATCAGACTGTTGTGCATAAACTGAAATACCTATTGCTAAGATATTTACTACTCATCGAATTGCTCAAACTAATCAAACCAATCGTCTTTTCATAACTCAAGGGATTCATTATTGTAAAAGGGAATGTTCTTGTTTATTGTTAAGATTTCAAACACTAAGATTAGATTCTTCACCGTTTTCTAATTTCTTAGCATCTCACATCAAAATCTGATTTTCATCTCACGTATATGGGATCTCGAACCATCATTCTTGATAATCGCGTACTCAAATATCCGAAATCTGAATAATCAAATCTCCTTCTTGAGAATCAATAATCTGATAATTCTCTCAAGAAATTAATTGAGTATCTAACTCTATTTTCTCAGGATTATAAAGAATCTCAAATTCAATAACCTCTGCAGATTTAACTTTTTCAGCTCAAAAAACCTCAAAAACTTGATTCTCAGTTTTATAAGCAAGGTCCCAATTGTTTTGTTTAATAGTATTAATCTCAGTAATATCTAACACACTTGCCGTCATCCAAGAAAAATTCTGCGTAAGATAGAAAAGCAAAACAGCAAGTATAGGTGCAACTATCAATATAATAATATTCTTCAATATACGAGGATTTTTTTTCATTTCATACACAAAAAACAAAACAGCTTTTGCTTTCTACGTGCGAGTGTATATAATTATTCACAAAAGTCAAAACAAAATTAAGGAAAATATACATTTTCCTTAATCTAAAAGCACGATATTTTTTACTTTATTTTATCCATGGAACTAATGCCATTTTTTCTTTTTTAGCTTCATCATCCCTTGTTTTCATACGAATTATTTTCTTTATAAGAAGATATACAGCTAAAGCTCATAAACAAATTCAAAGCATTCCAAATGCCATATCCATTCAAGCGAAATTAGCAAAGGTTCAAAATCATAAACATCAAATAATCTCTCAACACCTAGAAACAAATTCTTGTAATCAAGAAAGCATTCCCGTATCTTTTGGTTTTGAATATCATGACACTAAAGCTGAAGCTACTGGTGTCATAAGTGCTACAACAAGTGAACTCAAAAAACTTAAAACTACAATAGATGCAAACGAATCATAAATTCATAATAAGAAATATATTACCGCTCACAAAAGCATCAATGAAGATAACAAGAGTTTTTTACTATACTTATCCCCAATGCTTCAAACAAAAACATTAATAATATATGGAAGTCTCATAACAGCAAAAATAATAGCTATTTGAGATAAAGATAAATGTCTCTCATATGAAATAATAGGGATAAATAGAAATCAAACATAATTCATAAAACTCACTAATGACTGATTTGCCAATGCAATATACATTGGTTTTCCATATCCTTTCAACGTAAGGAACATCGCCTTCCATGGCTTCAATGAAGTCACTTCTTTACAAAAAGAACGAATCACTCATCTTTTTCAAAGCAACTTTTTAACATTATGAATATCTTCATCTAACTCATTCTCAATCTCAATATTTTTATGTTCAAAATTCTTCCAATTTTTTGAAAACTTTTTCTTAATAAAATCATTAATCTTATGGTCTTGCAACAATGAAAGCATTGCAAAAATCACAATAAACAAGTACATATATGGAAGTTCAATATAATGAATTACTCGAGCACTAATAATCGCTCAAATAACATATGCCATATTGATACTAGAAAAATAGACACCAAATATCTTACTACGATTTCAACTATGCCCCTTATGCGAATACATTGTACGATAAGTCGTAAACATCATAGAACTCGCAATTCAGTTTGCAATAACTGCAAGTAATAACAATATAAGAGAATGATTAATTCACGCTAAAAAATATAGACATCATGAAAGTGCATAAATTAATTTTCACAAAAGAAGAAGATACTTAGTATTACCTTGATCATTCATAATTCAAACCGGAATAACTACCAATAATTTTACAAGTGGTAATAATGATCAAACTAATGTTACCCAAATTCAAGCTTCTAAAACATATCTAATATATACTGAAAAAAAAGTGTCTCATCCTAATCACCAACCTATCATAAACAAAAAAAGCGAAAAGGAAATCCACCTAATATTTACAGGAATCATTGTATCAATTTTTTTGTTATTCTCTTTTTGTTTCATTCAACAATTTCAATAAGCTAAACCCGTCAAATTATATCTTTTTTTTTAGATTTTGCAAAAAAATACAGGGTTTTATCAATTTGAAAGCTTATTTAATAAAAATAAATCTAATTCACAAAAGACTGATTCTTTTTTCTCCACTGTTTTACTTGTTCATCATCTCAAGTTAACAGTTCATCAGGAACCTTTATTCCAAAAACTTCAACAGGTCTAGTATAATTAGGAGCCTCAAGATTCTCCATACCTTCTTTAAGAGAATAACTTTCATCAATCCAACTTCCCTTCTCTTTTATTACTCATGGGATAAGTCTAACAATTGCCTCAGTCATGACCATAGAAGGTGTTTCTCATCAAAGCACAATAAAAGATCAAAGAGAAATTTTCTTAAATTGTTCAGGATATTTTTTTTGTAGATACTTCTCACATCTATAATCTATTCCTTCATATCTTCATGAAACAAAAATAATATGATCTTTTTTACTTAATCAATATGCAATCTTCTGATTAAATACCTCCTTTGCAGGAGCAGGAAATACTATAGAAAAATCTTCATTTTTAAGTTTATACTCTTTAATAATGCTTTCCACACAATCAACTATTGGTTTAGCTTTTATCAACATTCAATCTCATCATCAATAAATTTGATCATCTATTTGTTGATGTTTATCTTCACAAAATTCTCTTGGATTATGAAGAGAAAAAGAAAGAAGTTTTTTTTCCTGTGCCTTCTGAATAAGGGAAGTTGATAAAAAACTTTTATATAATTCTGGGAAAAGAGATATAAAATGAATATGCATAAAAATAATAATAAAACTAAACAATTATTTATTTGAGGCTATTCATTCTCACTTGATTTTCAACAACAAAACAACATAGTCAAATTAATAAATTGTTTATTTTCTTGAGCTATACTAACATGAAACATTTTTCATTCTTAGCTTTATGAATAACATTACTTCTCAGTAGTTTTATACTAAGTTGATGTGAAGAAGAATATGATATCAGAAATACAAAAGAATACCAAGATGCAAAGCAAATGGTATCCTCTTGATCTAAAATAGTTTGAGAAACATTATCAGAATTTGCACAAGAAAATGACACTGTACAATGAGCTATAGAAATAGGAAATCAAGTTGTTGAACACGTAAAAGAACAAGCAACAGAATTATGAAAACAAGCAGAAATTGAAGTTAGAAAACAATATGAAACCTTAAAGAACGATGCTAAAACAAACATAAAAAGTTGAGTTAACAAGAAAATTGATGATATATTTGATAAAATTTAGATTATTTTCCTTTCCTTATTCTTCATTTTTTTTCTAAATCTGAATAATTTCTTACATTCTCTTTTCACTTCAAAATATTTTTATAGAAATGCATCCATCCTTGATCTTTTGCAATACTTGGCAAATTCTTTTCATCTAATTCATCTGGAATCGGTAAATTTACTCGAAGTATATCACCAAACAATTTTGATAATTCCATCTTAAAATTAGTAGTATTTTTGTTTTTATTTATCCATTCAATTATATAAGGCCTAATTTGTGACCAATTTATTCATTGGTTTTCCTTAATATCACTTATTGCATCTCTTAAAGCATCAACGTTTGGTTTCTGTACTGCTAAATCAAGAGAGTCTTGTTGTGTTGAGCTTAAACTTCTCGAAATATCATCATCTAATCATAGCTTTCTAGCAATAGAATCCAACTCTTCCGCTTGTCTTCCATCAAAGTTTTCAAACTCTGCAATTTTTTTTCATAATTTGCTTTTTGTTTTATATTGATATCGCATTTTTTCAGGCTTCATAGGATTCAAATAACTTAAACTGATTCATCATCTTGGAGTTGGAACAATTGGCAAATCTGTTAAACTACTATACATACCTGAAAGATTCTCCACTTGTTTATCAAATCCTTTTATTCAAGTCTTATTACTTACAGCCATTTTTACTAAATACCACATCATAGCCAAAGCTAATAATGAAAGAAATATTTGACTAACACTTCTTGTTCACTGTTGAACTAATGTAGTAACATTTCATCAAATACCAATCTGTGTCGTATATGTTCCATCTGGCATTTTAGATTCATCCATTGAAAATCAAGGAGCTTCAGGAGTACCATCCTTCATAAAGGCTTGAAACGTTATTATCACAAGCAGCATCAAAGACACAAACAAAGCAAAAAATACAGGCTGAAATATTAATCTCAAAACCGATCATATTTTTAAAGATGATAATATATCCCCTGAAGCATATTTTTTTAACGAAGTAAAATGTAATAATACGATTATTGGACTTATTGCAATAAACAACCAAATGTACATCAATCTAAACAGTAAAAGTATCACCAATATCAGTAATGCTAACGAAAATAGGATTGTCAAAAAAGCATCAAAAAGAATATTTATAAAAACCCTCGTAAATTTTTCCACACAGTCTGTATTTGTTTGAGAAACCTCGTTCATTATAACCTTAGTTCTAAAAACAGACAATCATAAATACATAAACGGTCAAGAAAGATTCTTAGGACTTGGAATCACATTATCCACTAAACCAGTCATAAGGTCAGGAGTGATCTCACAGTCTACCTCTTCTACCCAGTTTTCATCCTTATCATCAGCATAAGAACCTCATAATGCATTAAAGACAACACACCTATGAGGTTCCCCTAATGCCTTAGAAACTAATTCACTTTTTCCTAACTCATCAATTAAAGGTTTCTGAACAGATTCAGATGAATCTATTATTTGAGCAGGGAATGATGCTACAGCAGAAATTGCAATAGTAGAAAGATCAATCACAATCATCACGAGAAACCAACTTAATTGAACAAAAACTGATGCTAATAGAATCTCTTTTATCGTCTTAATGGGAGTATTTCATTGCTTTGAAGAAAATAAAATATATCTAAAAATAGAGATAAGGAACATAAATCCTAATGCAAAATTAGCAAATGTCCTAGACATTTGCCACATTTTCCAGAGAAAAACATCCAAATTCATAAAAGATCCATAAATTATAGAATTACTCATCAATGTACCAGCAACTCTCGATAAGACAATCCAAATTCGTGATGCAATTCATGACAATAATGTCATTAAATTAGATGTTGTATTCAAAGTAGAATTACAAGCATCCTCTGCATAAGAAAAATTTAAGAAAAAGATTAGCACAAATAAAAGCGCAATAATAATCTTATAACTATTTGTCTTTTTCTTTTGTTTATCCATGTTTACAAATTAAACTAAATACTAACTCGTAGAACCAGCTTCTGTAGCACTTGAAGATGGAGTTCAATTTCAACTTTCCTCACTGCTAGAAACACTTCACGTTTCATTATTAAGAAGATCTTTTTCTATATCATAAGTTTTACCATTCCATTCAACCTTACCATCCTTAATTTTTGAAGAATACTCTTTCATATTTTCATTCTTAACAAATTTTTTCAAATCAGTTTCACTCTTAATTTTGCCGAAAATTTCATCACTAGCACTTATTAACCTAGCCCTATCTATATCTGAAGTAGATAGTCTTTCAAAAGTATCAAATTTCGTCAACAAATCTGGAACCCCCATTTTAGCGCCATATAAGCTACTTAACGTCGCTCCAGAACCATAAAACTTTTTAACATTTCTCCTATCCAAAACATCACTTTTCGCTTTTTCATCATCACTAAACATCAAAGTTAAAGTATCATTATCTTCTTTCTCAAATTGAGTATTATATTTTGTTGATAATGTTTCAGGTATTTTTGATATTGCTCACAACGACATTCAATCTTTTCATATCGGAACAATTTTAGCACTCATAAAAGCTCATTCTCACAACTCTTGAAGTGCTTTTCATACATATGCTCACACAGAACCTGTTGCTTTTACTGCCCAAAATAACAAAAACCAAGTAACTCAAAGTCAAAAAAGCATAGTAATAATCCAAGAAATATTTAATAATCACTCATCAAATTTAACCTTTATAAAATCAAGAACCTCAACAGCTCAATCCTTATATTTCATGTGTGTTAAATTTTCAAAAGTTTTCTTATTTTCCTCATTAATTTGAAAATTAGCATCAAGACCTATAGAATTTTTAAGAACAGTCATAAAAACTAAAGAAAATCATACAGCAAAACTGACAAAAACTGGAGCCAGTAATAATTTCACCAGAGATCAAACAGTTAAATCAACTTTATCCCATTTTAACATATCTTTCATAAAATCAAAAGTATGCGCCAATACAATAAACGGAGAAAAAGCAATCACTATCCACAATATTCAGACCCTAGCAAACAAAACCAATACTAACGCCAATAACGGTAATACAAGCAATAAGCCAAATAATGTATTAATAAAAACTAACACAAATTTTTGCCAAACACCTATACTAATATAACTATCCGGCTTAGCAAAATTAAAAAATGAACCATATAAAGCAGAAAAAGGACCTGTCATATTTTTTCATTTTTCAATAACATTTTTCATCGACAATTTTGATTCAGTATAGAGTCAACATCATTCTTTATGTTGTTCTGTTATTCTAGAATCTTGATATCAAAAACCTGCACATGCTCAATCAGCGCCTCAAGCGGTTAATTCATACTTTCCTGCAGATATAGGAATAATATTATGTGCCTGAACTGCACCAGGTATTTCTCCTTTATTTAATTCTAATAATAAAGCATAATTATCTAAATTTTGTTCATACTCGGATTGAGGTTTATTACCTGCAACTAAAGCATTATCTTCAAATTTTATCAATCTTCACAAATTAATACAAAATTTTTCCTCCATTTTTATCACCTCATTTCCTTCTTTACCTCAAGATAACTGAGAAAATTCTCTTCATATTACAAAACTTTGTCCCTCTAAAGACATTGTTTTACATGGAGCAATATTTTTTGGTTTATCGTTTCAACTTCAAACAGTACTCCAATAATAAAACACAGCATTATTAATATCTTTTTCTGTTTGTTTTCATTCATCTCACATTCTAAGAACAATATTAGTTTGAAGCATCTTATTATCATCTTCTGTTTTTGATGATTCAGACAAAACAGTAGTTGGTAATGCTCAAACTGAATAAGTTAGTATAGTAGAAAGATCAACTGCAACCATAACAATAAACCAACTCAATTGAACTAATACACTAGCAATCAATGTCTTTTTAATTAATTCAGTTGGAGAACCTACAGACAACTTCTTTAACATACTTCCTCAACTAGATCACCCAAGATTATATAATAATATTCAAACTAAAAATATAAATCATATTGTGAAATTTGCGAAGGTCCTTACTATCTGCCAAATCTTCCATAATGAAACATCTAAATTCATAAATGATCCATATATCAAACTATTATCCATCAATAATCAAGCTAAAGCTACAAGCGGCCAAAGAAAAACATAAGCAAGATTTGAAATTATTTCTAAATTATCTCACCAATCTTTAGCAGTCTCTGTTTGATTTTGTGCAGTCTCTTTCTTTTCTTCATCTGCCGCCATAACCTCCATACTTTCAAACCCAATAATTCCAGCAAATTGAGGAACAAAAGAAAAAGACATTAATAAAACTATCAATGACTTTAATAGAAATTTTCTTTTTTGTTTAAATCCTTTTGTTAGCAAGGTTATTACCTTTCAAATCATTATTGATTATATATTTAATTAAAGTAATCACTTTAAAATAAGTATACCCAAAAACAAAAATAATGTAGAATTTTTTATAAAAAAACCATCTCTTTCTTCTTGCCAAATTCAAAAAAAGTGATAAAAAAAGAACTACTTATTTCTAAGCAGTTCTCCATATATAATTCAAAGATATTTTACTATAAATTAGCATATGTTAATTTAGCTCCTTTCTTACATCCATTCAATACTCATTTGCTTTCAGCAACTTTCCAATAATCTCATTTAACATCAGATGTTCTCTTAATACTCCAATTCTCAGCAATTCACTTCAATACCATATATACATCACAACTTACTATCATACTAGGATTTGTATCAGTTCAAATCATTCTCTTTTCTAAAGCTGTCTTCATATAAGGATAATCAGCACTTGTTTTTGCTAAATGCTTAAATGAAGCATTTGTAGATTGAGAAAGCTGAATATTATTAGTATCAATAACATGCTTAATCGCATCTATCATAATAACTTGAGCATTCTGATCAACAGCTGGCTGTTGTTCAACTACAGGTTGCTGTTCAACTACAGGTTGCTGTTCAACTACAGGTTGTTGTTCAACTTGATTCTCTACTGGAGCTTGAACATTTTCTTCTGGGTTAACATTTTCTTCTCCAAAAGTAATTCAAGTTACTTCACCTGTCTCTTCAAATAAGAATCATGTATTAGATTCTTCTTGAACATCTTCTTGTGGTTCTTCAATAGTTCAAGACATTCCTTCAACAAAAATAGAAATCTTATCTTTAATATTTCATACAACTTCTGAATCACTATATATTAATCCAATCACTCCTCAAATACCTACTAATAAGAAGATAAGGAAATACAAAGAAGCAAACAAAGATTTTCTCCATAAATTACCTGCCTTAAATAATACACCTATAAACAAAAGCATAGCAATTGCTCAAATAACTACAGCAATAAAATCTAACACTTCCCAGAATAGATATAATATTCCTCAGAAACCAATTAATGCAAGTAAGAAGATCAAGAAACGATAAATCCAACTTCCTTCTCTTGTAGATCTTTTCTTTGTACGATTAATTTTAGTCTTAATATATTCAATATTAGATTCAGATATAGGTTGAACCTTTCTCTTTACAGGTTCTTTTTCAACTTCTGGTTCCTTCTCTTCAACTTTTTCTTCAGCTACAGCTTCTTGTTTAACCTCCTCAACTACCTTCTTAACTTCTTCTTGTTTTACTTCAGGCGCTTTTTCTTTTACTATAGGATACTCAGGCTTTTTTTCTCTTCCACCAGGTTGTCTAAATAGTCAACATGATAACCCAATCAACACTACAACAAAGTTAATAGCACCAAGATAATAAAAATTTGGCTCTCACCAAAGTAGTCAAACCAAAACAGGTTGAATAGCAAAGAAATAGAATATTAAGATTACTATCGAACTTTTTTTCATTTCTTGTCTAATAAATGTCTAAAAGAATTGACTACTTGATAGTCATTTTTCTCATATTTTCAAGCAAAAAAAACTGGAATGTCAACGACATGTCCAGTTCTCTATTTTAGACAAATTGATTCTACTTATATTTTTCCTTTAACTTAGCAATTTTTTCAGCCTTTTCTGCAGCTCTTTTAGCTTCTCTTTCAGCCTTTAACTCTTCCTTAGTCTTTTCAACTTTAACTTCTTCAACTTTTACCTCTTTCTTTTCTTCAGCTTTTTCATCAACTTCAGGAGCAACAACTACAGTAATTTCTCTTTTCATATCTTTATATAAGAATGGTACAGAGAAAGTTCCAGCTTCATTAATCTTCTTCTTTAATTTCAAATAATGAGATTCAATTTCTACTCCGTAAGTTTCTTTAATAGCTTCAGCAATATCTGCTTCATTAACCTTAGCATAAAGAACTCTATCTTTATTAACTTTTCTTACGATAGTAACTCCACCATTTTCAGTCATCTTAGTCAAAAGATCTTCTAACCCTGCAGCCTTTTTAGCTCTTGCAGCAACTGCAGCTTGCATCTTTTGTTCATACTTATTTTTATTAGCTTTATCTGCTAATACAGCAATATTGTTAGGTAATAATACATTTCTTGCATAAATTGGTTTTACATTAACGATTTCATACTTTTCTCCTAAGTATCTATCATCTTGAAGCAAAATAACCTCAATGTTTCTGTTTTTAGCTGTTCTCCTTGGCATCTTAAAACGATCCTTTAGTAATGTAAAAATAAGGTTCAGTTGAATTTTATACTGATTTCTATTTCAATTGCAATTGGTTTTTTGCTTTATAGTTGTTTTTTAACAAAAAAAATTTAAAAACTTTTCACTTCCAAGTTTTAAAAACAATAAACCAACCATGGATATCTATGACTCACATACCCATTTAAACCAATGAGACCTCTATCCTCAATGGAAAGAATTAGTCTCAGAATTTATAAATCTTTGAGGGAAATGATTAGTTAACGCATGAGCTTATGATTATAACAAAAGAGGACTTACAATTACTAAAGAAAGTAAAACATTATTCCCAAATTGTCGAATAAAATGCTCATTATGAGCACATCCTTGTGACATAGAAGAAACAACTAAATCAATAGATGAAATAATTAATGAAATCAGAGAACTCTATGAAAACAATACCTCAGATGTTGTAGCAATAGGTGAATGCTGAATCGATCTCCATTTCTGAGCTCAATGAGAAATGATAGAAAGACAAAAAGAACTCTTTGATAAACAATGCCAATTAGCTAAAGAATTCTGAATCCCTATTATGATCCATTCAAGAGATTGATTTCAAGAAACTTTTGATATCCTAAAAAATTATACTGACCTAACAGTCTATATCCATTGCTGGTGATATGACGAACCAGAAATAAAAATACTCCTTGATACATTTCCTAATCTCTTTATAGGTTTTTGCTGAAACACAACCTATCCTAAAGCAGAGAATTTAAGAAGAAGTGCGAAACTCATTCCAATAGAAAAACTATTAATTGAAACAGACGCCCCTTACCTTTCACCTCAATGACACCGCTGAGAAAAAAACAGTCCAGCCAGAGTGAAACTTATCTGAGAATTTATAGCACAACTCCGCTGAATCCCCGAGGAACAACTACGAAAAATCGTAGAGAAGAATTTCTATACCCTTTATCAAAAATAAAAAAAGCTCCGATTGAGGAGCCATAAGGTACATATTTTATATCTTACTTAAATATCAAATTTGAAGGTAAGTGAGTTACATAAATTTCCCAACTCTCACTAGGCATAAGTTTTTCCATTGTCTGAATCCAATTCCTTATAACTTGTAACTGCTCAGCTCTTGCAGGAGGGAAATAATAGTTAGCTAATCCTGCTTGTACTTGATCAATTTGAGCAAGAATTCTTGAAGGTGATGTCTCAATAGCAACACTTACATTACAAGCTTCTCATACAGATTTAATTCTCTGTGAAAGATTTCTATATGCAGCAGCAATAGCATCATTATCTCCATCATATTTTGCATTATACAAACTCTCCATATCAGATAACAAGAATCATTTATTAAGCGCAGCAGTTATCTTACTTAATTGAGCTTCCGTAGGAACTTTCACATCATCTTCTTCATAAGAAATAGCTTCCATAATACCTCATTTAGTCTCCTCATCAATAGTTTCTCAATTCTTTGATGTATCTAAATCTTCAGTAGCTAAAGCAAGAATTTCTTTCTCTTCATCAGTAATAACAATTTCAGTTTCTTCTTTCTTAGTTGAATCAATCTCAGCTGTATATGCTAAATTAGATTTCTTACTCAATACATCAGCAAAATCCTTAGCATCTTCTATAGAAGTAATTTCTATAGCATTAGTATTACTCATAGTAAGTAAACTCTCTGGTTCAAGTTTTGCTTCTTCTACAACTACATCATTTTTCTTAGCCTTAACTAATAATGATGATCATGTATTCTTTAACTCAGTTTTCTCATCTTGTTTAACAAGTTCCAAAGCTACCCCTTCATCCCCAGAAGTCTCAATAATCATATCTTCTGTCTCAATTTGAAGTGCATCAGAATCTTTCTCTCAATCTATTTTCAAATAATCTCAATCAATTAATGCAAGATAATATTTCTCTTCTACCTTAGAAATCATAAATCTTGCAGGTCCTTGAACTTCTGCCTTTATTCCATCATTAATACCAAATATGATTTTAGCATTATCCTTCAAAGTAATAATATCACCATCAAAAAGAACAGAATTCTTAAAAGTTTTTCCTTCTTTTTCAATAATATAATCTCAATTAATCTGTAATATCTTAGCAACAGCATCAGCACTTGCTACATTAACTCCAGATGGAACCTTTTCAGTAAAAAACGCCCTATACTCAGTAACTCTAGGCGCTCCTACAAAAACCATTGAAAAAATAACGAAAACAAGAATTACAGAAAAAACAGCATACAATCTCTTTGTTAAGATTGAAGACCTTGCTAATGAACGAGATGATTGAACTCTCTTCTCACAGATTCTCTGATAGAGTTCAATTTTTCTTTCATCCGAAAGTCTCTCTCTACTTTGCTGGTTAAAATATTCCTGTAATTTCATAAATAATATTAGAAGTAAGGATTTAGAATTGATCCCGAAGTTTTTTTCAGCCCTTTAGGTTCACTTTTCAATACGAATAAACTTGACTTTTGTGACAAAAAAGTCCTCTTTTTTTAAACAAAATTTCTATCAATTTTTAATCCCTTTTCTTAACAAAGATTTAACGAATTTCTTAACTTATAATCCAAATCTCAAGCAGAGAAGAAAACAATAATAGAGTTTTCATCGGCTTTTCCTATTACCTCATCCCATAATTGAACATAATCGTCAAAATATTTAGCCCCTACTTGAGATGCAAAATACTCTCATAAATCAGATACTGTTTTAAGATTATTCTCTTTAAATATTTTCTCGTTCTGAAATTCTTCAAGCGGCTCTCTTGCTGCATAAATATTATAAAGATAAGTTTTATCAAATAACGGTAACACTTTTTTAAATTCATCCCATCCTGTTAATACTCTACGCATCTGATGAGGTTGAAATACACAAATAATCTTACTATCTTTAAAACGTTCTTTCATTGTTTCATATCAAAGCTTTAATGAAGAAGCAATATGTCCATAATCAGTAAAGATTTTTACTCAATTAGGTAACTCTTTCAAAAATTCTAATCTTCTCCAAATTCATCTAAAAGGTTTCATTTCTTCTTCTAATTTTTCACTTGTTAATGAAGGATCGAGTTCTTTAAATAATCACTCAACCAAAGAAACATTACAATCTACATGTTTTCACCAAATATTATCCAAATTATGATGAGTAATAGGTATTTCTTTTATCTTCTCAAATCCAGAAAAATCTGACTGAACTGTATTATTTTTATTCTCTAAAACTAACGTTAATTTTTTCGTCTTCTGATTCATCTGCTTAAACGCCAACCTATAATCATCCATATCTTTGTAATAATCAGTATGATCTAACTCGATATTTGTTATCAAAAGATATTCTAAATCCAAATGAAGAAAATGTCTCTTATACTCACAAGCCTCTAGAAAAAAATAATATTTCTTTATTAATTCATAAGGTAATTTTCTTCAAGAGAAGATAAAATCAAATAAAGTTTTAAATTCCTCTTTATGAACATCTGCTAAATAATAACTTTTATTTCATAAATCAGGAACTAATGCTCATACAATTCCCAACCCTAAATCAGAAATCAATTTCTTTCAAACCGTGATAGCTAATCCAGTAGAAGAAGATTTTCCATTTGTTCCAGCGATTCAAACAGTACGAAAGTATTTGCTCAACTCTCCAAGAAACTCAAAATAATTCCATATTTTCAATGGTTGATGTTCCTTCTTTTTTAATTCTAACGCATTCTGAACTTCTGGTGAATCTTTTGTTGCTTCAGAATAAATAACAATATCATCAGCTTTCACTTGATACTTTCCATGTCCTATTTTCATAGGAATTCATTTTTTCTTTAACTCTTCAGTAATCTGACTTTCTTGAGAATCAATTCAAACAATATTCTTATATCCAATGTCCCAAATAATATGTGCAAGATTGGAAATTCAACTACCACCAGCTCAAACAATAACAATATTCATTAATTAATGAAAAGATTAAAACAAACATAACTATGAAAAATTCAAAAGTCTTTTCAAGAAGAAAATAAAAAAAAGATGAGTTCCCTCACCATTTTTCCATATTATTTTACAAAATTATAATAATGTAAACCTATCTTCAACATAATCGGCACATCTCTTTCCCTTAATTCTTCTATCTGGTCCATAGAATTTTGTTCCAGTACTCCATTTCTTGTAACAATACTCTAATTGTACCATTCAATCCTCATTATAATCTTCTGGAAAATCTCTATGGAATCTATTATTCATCTGACAAAGTCCAAACGCATGTCCTCAATCTCAAACAGCTTCTATATTCCAGTTTCCATTCTCACACTCTAACATATGAACAAAATCAATTCCTCATAATTCATATGCACGTTGAACTAAACGTTGTTTATAATCATCTGTTCTAAATCCCAAATGTACAATTTTTACACCTTCCTTAGCAAGCTTCTCTAAAGAAACTTCTAATTCTTCAGGAGTAACTTTAGCTTCCATCTCTTTAACTGTTAATGTTCATTTTGTCTCATCAACTTCTTTAGCAGCGTTAGTTTCTTTATATTCACTCTTAAGTTTTTCATATAACTCAACTCCAGCACTATTTGCATCCTCTTTTACAGAAGTATTTGAAACCTCTTCAACCTTTTTAGTATTATCATCCTCTGAAGATACAGCACTTATTCACTTAATATTATATAAGTTTGTAATTACAGTTCTCTTTAACTCATATTGATTAGGATTAAATCCATTAATGAATCAAAGACTCTCCAAAACAGTCAAATATTCGGACATATCTTTTCAATCTTTTATCTTATCTCAGAACATTAACTTAGAGAAAGTTGCTAATGATTCAGTCTTAGTTAAGAAAGACTTTGGAGGAAGAAGTTCAAATCAAGATGTAATGATTCATAATTCTTGAAGCTCATGAACATTTTCTGTAAACTTTTCATTTTCTCCAGTACTAGATCAACTATTCTTTCCAACAAAAGCTAACAACATATCAACAAACTCGCTCTTTGTAATAGGTTGATCTAAACCAGCTTCTTCAATCTCATCACCTGAAGCAATTCATACACTTACAGCCCATTTATATGCAGTCACTATCTCATCTCAGAATACAACAGAGACTCATTTTTCAATTAATGGTGTAGGAGCAGGAGTAGTATCACAATCTCATACATTAGGGATTCATTTTTTATCTGCAATTACATCTTTCAATCCTTCTACATCATTAAGATTCTCTAACAAAAAATTCCTTAATTTTACATTCTGATTCTTAGTTCATTTATAATTAGCAATTCAAGCTAAGTCAGCTACGATATATCTATCATTCTCCCAATCTAATCACATTTTGGTAAACATAGCAGCAACTCTTGTTTCTTTTCTTAAGTAAGAATAATCAACTTTTTCTTGAATTGGAACATTCAATGGTTCTTCAATGACAGGTTTCTCTATTTCAACAGGATTAATCCCTTCATCTAAAACACATTTATCTCATTCATATCATAATACTTGATTGGAAAATAAGCTAATAGAAAAAACAGAGATAATTAAACCAAAAACTTTTTTCATAACAATTCACAAAGAATAAAAAAAACACGTTCTCTTTTATCAATATCTCTTCCAAACAAGGAAATACCTCAAATGATCCGAGAAAATATATTTTTTGAACTCTTCTTTCGTTTTTTGTATTGCAATTTATCAGCCATAATTTCTTTTATTTTTCCGTTTATATTTTACCGTATGCACTCTATTATATAAATTATTCTTTTTATTACAAGTCAATTTAACATAGCAAAATCAAGCTTATGAACTGTTAAAAATAGCAAAAAGCACCATAATTGGTGCTTTTCACTAAGATTATTTCAATAAAACAAATCGTTTTATTATATCGTTAGAAGTTTTTTATTTCTGAGCACTTCTATACATCATTAACATAACCCATCCTCTTAATTCCTTAATTGTAGGATTAGTATTCTTAAGGATTCATGCCTTTGATAATGCAACCATATGATTAGCATAATAATCAACAGCATCTTTATTGTTAACACTTCAGTAAAGTACTCTTGAGAAGACTGTAACAAATTCACCTCTAGATACTAATGTGTTTGGATTAAATCTTCTTAATGCTTTTCAATTAGCATGAATACCCATAATTTGGTATTGATAAGCTAATCTTATGAAGTCAGCAATATCTCCTAACCTAGCTCTTGTAACATCTGGATAATAAGGAACATCAGTTCTTACACGAGATTTTCCTAATACAAGTGAGACATATTTAACCATCATCTTTGCAAGTTCTCATCTAGTTAATGGATCATTTGGCTTAAGTTTATCCAATCCATTAACAGATACGATACCATTCTTATAAGCCCACAAGTAAGCCTCAACCATCTCATCTCCATATTTTTCTCTTTCTCGTGGTTCAATAACTGGAAGTTCTTTTCCTTCATTGTTATTAAGTTCAAGATCTTCTTTATCTCAATCATTTACTGTATTATTGTCAGTATCGTTATTTACATCTCAAGTTGTAGGAGTATTATCCGTAGAAGTTTTAGATGAACCACCTCATCCTCCACCTCCTCATCTACTACTTCCACCTCCTCATGAAGATGGATTTCTTGACCATGTAGCAGTATATGTAGTATCTGATGTTGGGAATGTAGAAGGTAATGCAGGATCCCATCACGCAAATGTATATCCTCACTTCTCAGGATTTTGTACACTCAATGGTGAATCTACTAATCCAGTAAGTGTTGTCTTAACTCAATCTACATCAAATGTTAATGTTACTTCATTTGCAATCCATTGAGCTATTCATGTTACTACAGCTCAAGATGTTGTAGCTAAGTTGATTACTCAACTTCATGCTGCATATACATCATTTCAAATCTTCCATCCTGAGAATGTGTATCATGATTTATTGAATGCATCTGCTCATGTTAATGTATGTTCTACATCATATGTTAATGCTTCTTCAAATGAATCTCATGTTCCCTCTCATGCTTCATATACTAATTTGTATGTTATTGGACTCCATTGCGCTACATATACAACATCTCATGTTACTGTTGCTCATGTTGTAGGACTCCATCATGCAAATTCATATCATGTTCCAGCTGTTATTGCAGGTGCAGCTGGTGTTCATGTTCAGTAATCCAATCATGTTGTTACTGTTCATTCGAAATCTCCATGATCTCATGTTGCATATTCTACTGTATATTGTTTCTTGAAATAAAGCTTTAATATTAAGCTATTATCTCATGCTACTATTCATGTAAGGATATTTGCTGCATCAGCATCTAACGCATATCATGATTGTGTTGGAACCTTATCTTCTTCTGTTACAGACACTTCTGTATCTGTTGTTCCTGTCCTTCAGATTGTTGTATCTGCTACTCATGAATATGCTCCATCTACTTGATAGTAGAATTCAATATTATATGGTGTGTCTTCATTTGCAGCCCATTGTGCAATAGCTTTTTCTGTTGCTCAAGATGTTGTAGCTAAGTTTATTACTCAACTTCATGCTGCATATACATCGTTTCAAATCTTCCATCCTGAGAATGTGTATCATGATTTATTGAACGCATCTGCTCATGATAATGTATGTTCTACATCATATGTTAATGCTTCTTCAAATGAATCTCATGTTCCCTCTCATGCTTCATATACCAATTTGTATGTTATTGGACTCCATTGTGCTACATATACAACATCTCACGTTACTGTTGCTCATGTTGCAGGACTCCATCATGCAAATTCATATCATGTTGCTGCACCTATTACTGGCTCAGCTGGTGTTCATGTTCAGTAATCCAATCATGTTGTTACTGTTCATTCGAAATCTCCATGATCTCATGTTGCATATTCTACTGTATATTGTTTCTTGAAGTAGAGTTTCAATGCCAAGCTATTATCTGATGCTATTATTCATGTGAAGATATTTGCTGCATCAGCATCTAACGCATATCATGATTGTGTTGGAACCTTATCTTCTTCTGTTACAGACACTTCTGTATCTGTTGTTCCTGTTCTTCAGATTGTTGTATCTGCTACTCATGAATATGCTCCATCTACTTGATAATAGAATTCAACATTATATGGTGTATCTTCGTTTGCAGCCCATTGTGCTACAGCAGTTATAACACCTCATGAAGTTGCTGTTAAATTAGTTACTCAACTTCATGCCACATATTCTTCATCTCAAATCTTCCATCCTGAGAATGTGTATCATGATTTATTGAATGCATCTGCTCATGTTAATGTATGTTCTACATCATATGTTAATGCTTCTTCAAATGCATCTCATGTTCCTTCTCACGCTTCATATACTAATGTATACGTTATTGGATTCCATTGTGCATAAAGTGTAATACTTGTTTTATTACCTAAATTAACCACAATTTCTTGTTCATCAACATACGCTGCAGAAGAAGATTGTTTTGTACTCCATCACATAAATACATATCAAGTTTTTTCAAAGAGATTCTTTGATAAAGCTTGTTTTACTCATGCTGTAAACAATTGTCATGACATTACCCCTGCTCAACTATTTCCATCAAAATTAACAATATACTGCATAGGACTCCATTGTGCATAAAGAGTTATAACATCTCAACCAGTTGTAGTTAAATTCTTTAATTCACTTCCTAATGCAATTACATCTCAACTTCCATCAGCTTGAGTATTCCATTCAATAATTGAATGTCCTGTCCAAGTATATCCATCTTCTGGAATAACAAATCCACTATCATATTCGGCTGTTATATTTTCAATAGTTCCTTCAGCATTAGCTTCATTCTTATCGAATACAATTGTATATGTAATAGGAGTCCATTTAGCCCAGAACTCTCTATCACCAGTTAATCCAGTAGGAATAGCTGTAATTTTAGTTCAACTTAATTCTGAATTATCAAACCATCCACTAAATACATATCCATCTCTTGTTGGTTCAGCTAAAGCTTCAATACCAGTAAGAATAGAATAAGCTCCTGTATAAGTATCAGGCATTGTTCCTGAATTAACATTATAAGTTACAGTGTAATCAAGTGGATTTCGCTGTGCATACAAAGCAACTACTCATGTTGTAGCAAGATTAATTACTTCTTCACCATCAGCATACTTAACAGCTCAATTTTCTGCTTCAGCCCATCCTGTGAATTCATAACCTTCTCTAGTGAAAGTATTTGCATTCAATGCACCAGTTTGATCGTATACCATATCTTGATATGTAGCTACTCCATTTCATCAATTAGCATTAAACTGAATCTTGTATGGATTAGCATTCCATTGTGCAAGATAAGTATAATTTCCTTCAACAAATATTCCGTTTACTGCAGCAGGAGCATTATCTTGAGGCTCCCAACTAACAAAACTATATCATGTCATTGTTGGATTTGCAGGAACACTCAATCAAGCACGATATGAATATCCTCATGTTGTAGTTTCTTCTCAAGCATTCCATGTTACAATATATTCTCTTTCTACTGGAGCATAATCAGCAATATAAGTAATATCTCCTGTAACAGTATCTAAAGCTGGAGTCCATCAACTGAAGTTATAAGTATTATATGTATCTTCATATCCAGTTGTTGTTGGAACAACTAAATCTCCAGATAATGTACCATATGCATAACTACCAGTTTCTGTAACAGCTGCTCCATCTGCTCAAGTATATACAAATGTTACAACATAATTATTAACAATAGCATCATATGCTGCAATATAAGTAATATCTCATGTTACAGGAGTTACTGTCTCTTTTAAGATTTCATTATCTCAAGATAATCTCCATCCTGTAAATACATAACTATATTGTGCATCAAGACCACTTGTTGGAACATCTCCTGAATAAGCAATACTATCTCCATAAGCTACTTGATCAAGTTTTATAACACTTTCATCACTATTTAACCAAGTAACTGTATATTGTGCAGCAGCACAAGGTCCCTTATATTCAGCTTTATATTCTGCATTTCATGTAACTTTTGCAATTTCAATATTCCATCCACTAAATGTACATTTTATGTTATCTCTAGGATCTACTGGATCAAATCATAACGCAGGAAGAGTATCATAATTATAACCACTTGTCGTAATTACAGAATCATCACTATTTAACCAAGTAATTGTATACTCTTTAGCTTCCCATACAGGATAAAGAGTAATTGAACCTGTATCAGCTAATCAACTAACTGAAGCTCATCCTGTATATTCAACATCTCATCCATCAACGCTAGTCCATCCTGTAAATGTATATCCTGTTTTTGATAACTGATCTTCACTTGGATTTGGTAATTCAAATACAGCAGTATATCCTGTAGTAATTGAATCTATACTTCAAGAAGCTCAAGTTGTATCAAAATCTATTGTATAATTATTCTCATCCCAAACAGCATCTAATTGAATATCTCAAGCCACATTTAATTGATTCCATGAAGTGAAAGGTACTCAATCTAATTGCCATTCTTTGAATGTAAATCCAGTCTTAGTTGGATCTTCAGGTTCTTCAATTGCCATAAAATATCCAACATTTTGATCTGCAATATCAGTTCATCAATTTGTATTAAATGTTACTTTATAAACATTTCTAGAATAATAAAGTACCAATTTCAAACTTCAATCTGCAGCGACATCTCATGTTGTTACATTAGCTGCGCTAGTATCAAATGTAAATCCACTATAACTCTTTGGTTCTACAGAAACAGGAGCATTAACAAATCCTGTTAATGTTTTAGAAGAATCAACTTTATACCACTTATCTCAAATCTGAATCTTTGTTCCATTATATCATGAGTAAACCTCTTTATAATGAGTTACTTGATAATTAGCTTCCAAAGGAATCCAATGAGCTTTAAGTGAAATATTTCCAGTTGTTCCTGTTGAAACAGCTACTACTAGAGTATCATTATCATCAAACCATCCAGTGAACTGATGTCCAGTTCTAGATGTTTCTGGTAATGAATCATATCAACTTTCAATTGTATATGTTAATGGAGCAATTGCATCTCAACCATCAACATCAAATGTTATTGTATATTCTTCAGCCTTCCAATTAGCTTCATAATTTCTATCTCCTGTACTTCATGCAGCGATACTTACAGCCTGATTTCCTGATCAAGCTAAATCAGTTCCACTCCATCACACAAATTCATATGAATCTCTAGTTGGATTAATCAAATCTATCGCACCACTCTCAACTGTGTAACTTGTAACATTTTCTGGTGTAACAGTTCAACCATTAAGAACATAATTAATAGTATATGGTATTACATTCCATTCTGCTGTAATAGTAATATTATCAGCAGGCATTGTTGTAGGGATATCCATATTCCATCAAGAGAATGAGTATCAATCTTTCTCTGGATTAGCTGGTGCTGTTACAGCTGAATTATAATCACCTGTTATTACATCAATAGCTGTTCAACCATTAGTATCAAATGTTATTGAATAGCTACCAGTACTCCATTGAGGAGTAATTGTTAAATCATTTGCTGGCATCTTTCAATCAGCTGGAACATTAGTCCATCCATCCAATACATGTCATGTTCGAGATATACTATCAGGATATTTTATATCTGCTCAGTATTTTAAGATTCTATTAGAAGGATCTGCATAACTACTATAATATGTTAATGTATAAGAATCTCTTGGATAGTATAATTTTAATACAAGACTTCCATTTCATACAATATCTCATGTTAGAACACTTCATTCAACATCACCACTAAATGTGAATCCTGAATAAAGATTAGGTGTTCCTACTGCAAGAGTCTTTGTATATCATGTAAGAGTATCTGTCTCTGCTAATTCATATCATCCTTCAAGTTTTTCTTGATAATGTTCAACAGTATAATTTGAGGTAGCTGGAGTCCATAATGCAACATAAGTTACATCTCATGTTACAGTATCATTCCATTCTGGAGACCATTTATCAAAGATAAATCAATCTGTATGATCTAGAATATTAGCTGATACTGGAAGATTTGGCGTTGATGTTCAATAATCAAGTCATGTATAAACAAAATCTTCTTCACCAAATTTTCATTCATCTCAAGGTAAATATCTTACTTTAAGTTGTTTCTTGAAATAAAGTTTTAATGTTAAGTCTCAGTCTCATCTAATATCTCAACTTAATACATTCTCAGTATTAGTTTCATCGAAGATATAATGTTCTAAGTCTGATGCTACTTTATCATCATCTTCAACTGCTACAGAAGTATCTGTAATTCATGTTCTAACTACAGCATCTCAACTCATAGCATATAATCCATCATCACCTTGATAATAATATTCTACTTTATATGTAGTTTCAGCAGGGATAAATCTTCATGTAATTACCACATCTTCTGCTGGCATAGGGAAAGTACCTCAAGCCTCATATCCACTCCATACAAAAGTATATCCTGAAGCTGTAGCTAAAGGCGCAACAGTTACAGTATGTTCATACTTATAATCTCCTGATATTGGTAAATCACTATGTTCAGAAGATAATGAGTCTGCATTTTCGAATACATAACTTACATTATATTCTGTTCTCTTCAATTGAATGGCAATATCAGTTGTACCATCTCATTTTATTGTTTCTCTATAATCATTAATAAATCAACTCAATTCAAATCATGGATATGAATTAGCAATATAATTAAGAAGTGCTTCTTTTTTTGGATTTTCATTCAAACTTCATGCTCGTCAAGTTCTGACATAAACATTACCATTAGGAACAAAATTTCAACTAAGATCCTCTATCTCATAATGAAATTGATAATTAACTTTTTTAGGAGCAAAAGATCAAGTAAGTACTACGCCAGTTGCTGGCATAACAAAAGAATCAGTTAGCTCACCATTCAAGAACCATCCTGTAAATGTATATCATGTTGCACTAGCAGGACCTTTCACAGTTACAGTAGCTCAATATTTAACATCTCATGATTCTGGCATTCCTTCTACTGGATCTGATATTTCTTGATTTAGAGCATAACTTACAGGATAAGAGAGTCTATCGTAATACAAGTCTAATACTAAATCTCCACTTGCAGAGATTACTCATCCTGTTGTTGAAAGTGCTGCATTAAATGCAAATCAACTAAATTCTTCAGGATCAATAGAAATCTCAGAATCAGTTCTTCATGTTAATCCAACAGCTACTACACCACTATCAACATCATAACCATCGTTATTTATATTTTGCCAGTGATATTGTACTGTATAATCTGTATCTTCTCTTGCTGTCCATTGAGCAACTAATTCTTTATTTCATGTGAATGTTACCTTAAATCAACTCAAATTATCAATAATTTGATCATCTAATTTCCATCCACTAAAGTCATAACCAGTCTTTGAAGAAACAATATCTCATGTAAATGTATATCCATATTTTACTGTTACTGGATGTAATGCCTCTCATCAATCACTATCAAATGAAACAGTATAAAGATCTCTGTCATAATAAATATGTATATCTATTTGTGCATCATCAGTAGCAGGGATTGTATATTTACAAACACCAGCTTCAACATTTCCTGTACAGTTAGATTTAGTTGAATTTAAATGCATTCATTCAATTACCAAAGGAATTTCTATAACTTGTGCAACAGTTCCAGAAATATACGCACCTGTATTTATGTTTGTTTTTCCATAATCATCGTCTTTAAGTCTCTGATAATGAGTCATAAATCTATAATCAAGATTTTTAGGAGTCCATGTAGCTGTAACAGTAAGATCATCAACTGGGAATGTTACTGGAAGATCGGTTTCAGACCAGGTTCTTATATATCATGTTCTACTCCAATCTGGGAATCCTCCTGGTAAAGCAGTATCATAATTTCATGTATATATTACATCATCTTTAACTCAACTTCAATCTACAAATGTTATAGTAGATAGATTTCTATCATAATATAATCTTAATACTGTAGCTCAACTTCCTTCAATTTCTTTACTTGGGGAACTCTTTGAAACATTATAAGTAAATCATGAGAACTCTGGAGCTGTAACAGATGCAGTTCCTTCTGTTGTTCAAGTAAGTGTTTGCGTTAAACTTCTGTCAATTACCCAACTTGTTTTATTTTCGTTCTCAAAATAATATCTTACTTTATATTCTGTATCATTTCTAGGAGTAAATGTTCAAATAATAGTCACATCATTAGCAGGCATCTCAAAACTTGCTCATGTATTCCAAGAGAAAGTATATCATGATGCTGTAGCAGCAGGTGCTACATTTACAGTTTCTTCATATTTATAATCTCATGAAGCAGGTAATGCACTAGCTCATGGAACAGTAGTTTTATAAGCATAATCTACTGTATAACTATTTCTTTTATAGTATACATAAACATCAGAACCATCTGTTCATCAAATATTCTGTGTATAATCAGCAATATCACCACTTAAATCAAATCATACATAATTATGTAATCCTCCACTTGTAAGTGTAAATGTACTAAATGCTGGTCAGACTTTTTCTTCACCACTTCAGTAAATATAAGTTCAATCAAGTTTTTCTAATAAATCTTGAACTGTATATTTTACACTTGATGTATAGAAGTTTCATGTAAGAGTAACATCATGATCTGGCATTGTGAAAGAATTTTCAACTACTACTCAATCCATAAACCAACCAGTGAAATTATATCCAGCGGCTGATCATGTTGAAGCAATAGTCACTAAATCACCAGATTTATAAGTCTGATTATCTACAGGTAAAGCTGAAGCTCGAGCTGGAGCATTTTCATATGCATAAGTTACAGCATATCTTGCATCTGCATATCTTGCATACAAAGTGATTGTTCTTGAATCGTCTCCTGTAATAATACTATCAGAATCAAATGCAGTACTGAATCCTTCATCAAGATACCATCATGAGAAAGGATAATTTTTACCTCCTTCTGTTTTAGTAGGATTAGTAGTAGGTAATGTAACTTTTCAGAAGTTTCCTACTTCTTGATCTCAACAGTCACTACAACTTCATCCAGTACCTAAATCAAATTTTATAGTATGATTCAAAACATTATAATTACATACGATTTCTGTAGTTTTACTTCAATCTAGTATGCTATCATCAGATGCACAAGTACCGGAATTATATCCTACATATTCATTTTTACTAACTCTTTCATTTATTACATCTGCAACTCCAGAACCAGCATACCAAGATGATTCTATAGTTTGTTTAACTTCATAATCACTAGAACCTGAACTATTCTGAGTTCTGTGTTTTACAGTATATTTTGCACCATTTGCTTTAGAAATCCAGCTTGCATTAAGTGTCATTGGTTCTGTAACTGTACCAGAGAAATTCCAAACAGCTCAACTAAATTCCCAACCAGCAAAATCCCATCCAGCTTTAGTTGGAGTTTTCGGTTCGTTAATTGTATCTCCAGAATTAATAATTTGAGGAGGAATAGCAGTTCATCCATTAGAATTGAATGTTACATTAATTTTCCATGCAGCTTCGAGATCTACATCTCTAGTGATTGGAAGATTAAAATTGTAAGGTGCAGTAGCTCCAGATTCATACCAACCATCGAAAGTGTATCATAATCTTTCAAAAACTGTTGCAGCTTGAACTACTGTACCATCAACAACAGGCCAAACATATGTATTATTCACATCCTTAAATGTAACTTTCCATCATAATTTTACTCAATAAGTTCCATCATTATTTTGAGCAGGAATAAGTCCATCTGCACAATACTCAGTATTAGGTCTCTTAGAAAATGTTCATCATGAAATTTCAAATTTTGCGCTAATCTTATCAGCATTGTTGTCTTTCATAGCTTCGATTTTTCCAGTAACATTTCCACTATTGATAGTTATTGTCGGGTCACCAACATAAGCTGCATTGCTTATTGCTGCAATAGCATAACCTTTAGTTGATGTTCCGTTATTATTTGTATCTTGACTCTGTGTAATTGCTGTTGCTTCAACTTTTGCACCATCATTAATAATGACTGTACCAGCTTTAGCTTCAATACCTCATTCTCATTTTACTGTACCGTTTACTGTGAGTGTACCCTTTCCAGGATGATAGATTGCATAATCATTAGCTGAAATAATCTTAGCATTAGCACCTATGGTCATTGTTGTTGCTGACAAAGTGTTAGTTCCATTCCCAGAAATACCTGCTGCTGTACCTGTCACATTAACTGTACCATTTATTACAACCTCTATATCACTCGTTGTTTTATTGTCGTCAGTATCATTGTTTCCAAATACAGTAATTCCATAGCACTTTCCGGAAGTTACAGTAACATTTTCATCAATAGTTAATTTAGCTTTACTCGCATTAGCCGCACTGTCACCTACTCTAATAACAGAACTTGAATCACTCAAGTTGTCACCATTTGCACTAATAGTCCCAGTTCCAGTAATCGTTACTTCACCACTTTTAATCCATAGTGCACGTGTATCTGTAGCCGTAATATTATAACCACTCAAATCGAGAGTTACATCACTATTAATTTCTACTGTAGTAGTCAAATCTATATCCCTAACTAATTTTACAGTTTTATTAGTTCCACTATTGATAGCAGATTGTAAGGTATCATAATAAACTCCATCAACTTCTGCAACAGCCTGTTCGAATGAAGAAACCACAGAAGCTTCACAAGTATAAATATATACATATCATTCAGCATCAGGGCTTAAAAGACTTCCAGTATATTGTAATCCATCGCCAATTGGAACTCAATTAGTAGCGTCACATGATGCTGGACCATTTGATAATCATTTAAATCAATAAGTACCATTTCCATGCTTAATTTTTACAATTACTGAATTTTGAGTAGGAGCTGGAACCTTTACTAAAATAGCTTGATTAAATTTTACAGAACCTACACCAAAATCTAAGATAACCTGTCATTTAACTAAATTTGATTCATCTGATCATACAAAATCAGATCATGAAACAACTATAGCATCATTTTCTTCTCACTTATTCTCTTTAACATTAAGACTTAATATTGTAATTGGATCTCCGTTAGCTAACGTTCATGGCTCTATTGCGACATTTTGACCTTCTTCAATAACAAGATCTGCAGATGTATTTTGTAGTTCAATTTCCTTAACTACATACTTCCACCTATCTCAATCTCTTTCAAGTATGGTCTTATATCATTGTGCTACATAAGCAGATGGATCAGATGTAAATGCTCATGAAGATATACTTAATCTATTATACTCATAAATATTTATTACAGCTCAACTAAAGGTACCTCATAACACGGTAGTTACAACCTTTTCTGCATCAGTTTGTTCATTGTTTTGAGGATTTGACTGGTAAATCGCAGTATTTCATCTAAGAATTCATCAATTAATGTTAACAGTTATTGGTAATTTAGTTGTATGTTGTGCTATAGCTAAAGCCGCTCATATAGTTGTTGTTCAATTTCAGTTAGCTGATGAGCTAGTATTTCAATTGTAAGTAGATATAAGTTCAGCTGTTTTTCCAATATTTAGATTTCCAGCACGAATTTCAACGGCTGAATTTACTCAAATTACTTTACCCTCAATTTTAGCATCTAATTCTTCATATCATGGCAAGTATATTGCAGTTATATTTGAAGTAATAACGGCTCACTCATGAATATTTATTGTTGCATGAAATGTTTTACCTCCATTTCCAGCAATAGCAAAATCATCTCATCAATTTACTGTTCCATAAACATCTAAGCTATTATAATCACCAAACAAAGCAATTACTCATCACTCAAGAGTCACTCATGTTCAGATTGTAATATCATTATATTTTCATGATACAGAAATTAACGCTTGATTAGAAGCGGGGAAGGATCATACTATTTTTCATCATTTATTTTCACTATTATCTATAATTGAAAATCTTTTATGACTAGTTGTAGATCATGCCCTACCTAGTAAAATTCCGTAATCTGTAGCTGCCGAAGTAAGAATATATCCATTCAAATCTAAAGTTACATCACTAGCAAATATTCATGGAACAATTCTAGAATTGGCTGTGATATTTTTAAGTAATTTATATGTTCAACCTCAAGCAACGTTACTGTAATCAACATTCGTTTGGTATGTGACGTTTCCATTTGTTGCAGTATATTCAACTCCCGCTTCTGACCACTTAGCATAGGCCACCATACTTCCTGATATAACAACATTTGTTTTTTTTGCTCAGAGAATATTATTGTATCATGTATCATAATACCGTCAATCTAGAACATAATTTTTTCTAAACGCATCAGGCAAATAAACTTTTCAATCAGTTTTAACTTTAATTTTACAGACATTATTCTCATCACATTGGAAGTTTGTATTATCTATTAGTCTTGTAGTAGTATCATCTCATAAATCCAAAGTTAATACGATACTTCAGATTTCAGGTTCTTCTTGAAAACTATTAACCAAAGCTAAAGTATACACAGAAAACTCCTTAGCGATAACAGCAATAGAATCTTGTTTTACTGTTTCCTCAACAAGAGCTTTATGTTCATCACTTAATTCACCGGCAATTTCTTCTACAGATTTTACATCCATTTCTTGTGCTGTAACACTATTACCTGCTTTTTCCTCCAAGTGATAAACGGCTAATTTTACATCATCTTTTCCTTCTGCTCCTTTCAATTTATTATTCTGCTCATAATCGAAAACAACAGAAACTACTTTATTATTCAATGGTTGTAATTCATGTTCAAATTTAACATCATCTTTAGCATAGAATCCAATATCAAAAGAAACTTTAGTTGTCTTACTTGTAATCTCATCAACTTGTTCAACTAATTGAGTTTCTTTATCCTTAATACTCTCATCTTCTTTAACTGTTGTAATTCTTAATACAGCACCTTCTTCAAAAGATCCAATAGGTGCAACAACATGAACAGTTACTCAATCATAAGTTTTTTCTCCAACAATTTCTTCCTTATTGAGTCAAGTAAGATCTTCTACAGCTTCTTGAACCTCTTCTTGTTCTTGTCCTTCTAAAATCTCTTTTGCATGTTCTTCAAAATATTGTTTAATTAATTCATTCTGTTCTGAAGTTCATAGATATTCATCCTCAGCTATTCATGCCAACACAGCATATTTTCCTGCATCTTTTTCCCAATCAATTCATAACTTATTAGCAACAACTGCTGGAGATTTAGAAAAATCTATTGATTCGATAATCTTATCAATTTCAGATTTTTCAGTATCTCAAGTTGAACCTCCTGATCCATTACTCTCTTCACTTTTAACCTCTTCTTCAGGAGTAGTTCATTCCTCTTCAAAAACAATTTCCCCAGAAAGAATCTCTTTTGCATGTTCTTCAAAATATTGTTTAATTACCTCATTCTGTTCTGGAGTTCAACGATATTCTTCTTTCTCAATCCCAGCTAATACAGCATATTTTCCTGCATCTTTTTCCCAATCAATTCATAACTTATTAGCAACACTTGCTGGTGATTTAGAAAAATCTATCGATTCAATAAGTTCATCTATCTCAGAAACTTCTGCATCTTCTGATCAATCTCATTCATTATCATTTCACTCATCATTATTTTCATTATCTTGAGATTCAGATCAATCTGTTGCATCATTTTCTTCTCCATTAGATGAATCTTCGTTTTCCTGACTGTCATCATTCACGTCCTCTGATGAACCATCAGAATCATTATTTTCGTCATCACTATCATTACTGTTATCGTCAGCATCTGCTTCATCTCATGCATCTGATCAGCCATCATCATCACTTCAACTATCATCACTTCAACTATCTGCATCACTCTCATCGCCTCAACTATCTGAAGCATCTGAGGTTTCTGCAGCAACTTCTGATGATGAACTTTCTTCTCCTTCTAACGCATAAGTCACCGGTGTAATAACTTCTGTGAATAACAAAATAATTAAAGAAAAAAGTCATAAAATCTTTTTCATCTTCTTATGTACATAAAAGTAGTAAATTGTTTTGTGGTCTAACGTAATCAACAATGATACCAAAAAAATTCTCTTACATTTTCTGCAAAAAATGTAATTTAACCTTTTTAATTCCAGTCAATCTACTTTAAGACATACAAAAAGAAGACGAACAGTTTTTTATGAAATTTTTTGTTTTATACCCCAGTATTTATATATTTTCAAGGAAAAAGTCAACACTTTTTATTAAATTTTTGACAACCAATTGTTATATTAATAACTAATAAAACTAAAAAAAACTGACCCATATTTTTACATATGAATCAGTTTCTTTTTTTATCTAAAGAATAGATTAGTTTTCTTCTTTAATAGCAGCTTGAGCAGCAGCTAATCTAGCAACTGGAACTCTGTATGGAGAACAAGATACGTAATCTAGTCCAACTTTATGACAGAATTCTATAGTTGTAGGATCTCCTCCGTGTTCCCCACAGATTCCTAAGTGGATATCAGGACGAGTAGCTCTACCTAATTCAGCAGCCATCTTAACTAATTTTCCAACTCCAACTTGATCAAGTTTTTGGAATGGATCGTTCTCATAGATCTTCTTGTCATAGTAAGCTCATAAGAATTTACCAGCATCATCTCTTGAGAATCCGAATGTCATTTGAGTCAAATCGTTTGTACCAAATGAGAAGAATTCAGCTTCTTTAGCAATTTCATCAGCAGTCAAAGCAGCTCTAGGAATTTCAATCATAGTACCAACATGATATTTCATATCAACTCCAGCAGCAGCAATAACTTCATCAGCTGTAGCACAAACAATATCTTTAACATATTTCAATTCTTTAGCTTCACCTACCAAAGGAATCATGATTTCTGGTTCAATAGCTTTTCCGATTCTCTTAGATACAGCGATAGCAGCTTTAATAACAGCTCTAGTTTGCATCTTAGCAATTTCAGGATAAGTCACAGCCAAACGACATCCTCTGTGTCCCATCATTGGGTTAAATTCGTGAAGTGATGCGATAATAGCTTTAATTTGTTCTACAGATTTTCCTTGAGTTCTTGCTAATTCTTCAATATCTTTTTCTTCTGTAGGAACAAATTCGTGCAAAGGAGGATCCAAGAAACGGATAGTAACATTGTATCCATCCATAGCTTCATATAATTTCTCGAAATCACCTTGTTGCATAGGTTCAAGCTTAGCTAATGCAGCTTCTCTTTCTTCAACAGTATCAGAACAAATCATTTCTCTGATAGCAGAGATTCTATCTGGTTCGAAGAACATGTGTTCTGTTCTACAAAGTCCGATACCTTCAGCTCCTAATTCTTTAGCTTTAGCAGCATCAGTAGGAGTATCAGCATTAGTTCTTACCTTTAATCTTCTATATTTATCAGCCCAAGCCATAATTCTTCAGAAATCTCCTGAAACTGTAGCTTCAACTGTAGGAATAGCTCCATCATAGATGTTTCCAGTAGTACCATCAATAGAGATAACATCTCCTTCATGATATTCTTTACCACCTAATTTGAATACTTTATTCTCTTCATCCATAACCATTTCTGTACATCCAGAAACACAACATTTACCCATACCACGAGCAACTACAGCAGCGTGAGAAGTTCTACCTCCACGTCCTGTTAAGATACCTTGAGAAGCTTTCATTCCAACGATATCTTCTGGAGAAGTTTCAAGTCTAACCAAGATAACTTTCTCTTTTCTAGCAGCCCATGCTTCAGCATCTTCAGCTGAGAATACAACCTTACCACAAGCAGCACCAGGAGAAGCTCCTAAAGCTTTACCGATAGGTTGAGCAGCCTTTAATGCAACTGGATCGAATGTAGGGTGAAGTAATGTATCAAGATTACGAGGATCTATCATAGCAACAGCCTCTTTTTCTGTTCTCATTCCTTCATCAACTAAGTCA
>Ga0247611_10001640_pt1 | contig 39384 bp, 31 predicted proteins | sample 177DNAGHGhighgp2_FD_192422 | JGI IMG/M metagenome (GOLD analysis project Ga0247611, IMG submission 192422) | Sheep rumen microbial communities from Palmerston North, Manawatu-Wanganui, New Zealand - 1770 DNA GHGhigh gp2 | ecosystem: Host-associated > Mammals > Digestive system > Stomach > Rumen... | reverse complement strand
AACAATTGTTACTTATACCGCTGCTATTAATGAAGAGCATCATGAAGTAGCAAGAGTTAAAAAATTAGGTTATGAAGTAATTCCATATAAAGAATTAATGGGAAGATTATCTAAAGAGTTTAATACCATATGTGTTTGTGGAACTCATGGTAAGACTACAACTTCATTAATGATTTATGATGTTTTAAATAAATCTTTAGGTTGTTCTTGTTTTGTTGGTGATGGAACGGGTAAAGGTAATAAAGATAGTAATATTATGGTAATGGAATCTTGTGAATTTAATAAACATTTTCTATCTTACTATCCATATGATATTGTTCTTACTAATATTGAACTTGATCATACTGAAACTTATCCTACAATCGATGATATGATTAATGCTTTCCAAGAGTTTGCAAATAAAAGAAAAAATCGAATAATTTTATGTGGTGATGATGAAAATATCCGTAAATTAAAGATAGATAATGGTTATTATTATGGTTTTAATAACAATAATAATGTTACTATAAAGAATAAAGTAGTTGAAAATAATAAGACTTGTTTTGATATTTATATAAATAATGAATATTTTGATCATTATGAATTATCTCTATTTGGTGATCATATGATTCTTGATGCAACAGCTGCTATTACATTATCTTATTTATATGATATTGATAAAAAGATTATTAAAGATGTTTTATCTAGTTTTGTACCGGCTAATCGTCGTTTTAATGAAACCAAAGTAGGTGATAATATTGTTGTTGATGATTATGCTCATCATCCTACGGAAATTAGAGTCACTTATGATTCTGCTAAACAAAAATATCATGATAAAAAAATAATTGGTGTTTTCTTGCCTAATACCTATTCAAGAACAGAAGCTTTATTTGATGATTTTGTAAAAAGTTTAAGTTTATTTGATAAAGCTTATGTTATGGATATTGCTTGTGATAGAGAAAATCCTCTAGATTATCCTAATATTTCATCTGAGAAATTAGTTGATAGTATTCCAGGTAGTGAAATGATTAGTCTTGATACAATAAATAAATTAGAAGATTATCATAATACGGTTATTTGTTTTATGAGTTGTGCTAATATTAGTAAAATGATTGACAAATATATATCAATAATAAAAAAATAAAAGGTGGTAATACCATCTTTTTTTATATATAATGATATTAGGTGGTAGTATGTACATTGAATATGAAGAAGAAGATTATAACTACGATGATGGTTTTGAATATGGTAGTGGTAATTTTTATCGTGGAAAACCTAAAAATGTAAAAAGCAAAAAGAAAAAAATTGCAACTAAAAATCAAAAAATGAAGCGTATTATCATTATTATTGTTCTTGTGATAGTAGCGATTATTACTTTAATGGCTTTAAATACATATTTTAATTCTTATGGATATTTTGAAAAAGTAATGGTTAGAACAGCTCAAGAATATATTAATAAGAACAATATGACAATAAGAGATAAAATTTATTTAGATATTAAGAAAATAGGTATGGAACCTAAAGAAGGATGTACATTACTTAGTGGTGTTATTGTTGATAATCAAGGTAATTATACACCGTATCTAAATTGTACTGATTATTCTTCGCCAATTGTTGTTAATGATGATACGGTAGTAACCCTTAATGGACATACCGTTCATGCTATACCAAAGGGTATTCCTTACGTTGATGCTGGATTATCTATTAGTAATTATAATGTCGTTGGTAAAGTCGGTACTGAAGAAGGTGTTTATGATCTTGTTTATAATGCTAATTTAAATGGAAAAACCTATACTTTAAAAAGAGTTGTTATTGTTACTGATAATAGTTATGTAAGAAGTCTTTATCCAAATATCTTTGTCAATGGTAATAGTGTTGAGCGTAGTATAAGAGGTTATGATTATGTAGATAAAGGTGCAACAGCGACTGATAACACTGATGGTAATATAACTAAAAGTATTCGTGGTAGTCATAATATTAATCCTAATAAAGCTGGTGAATATGAATATATTTATATGGTAACAAATTCAAAAGGCTATACTAATCTTGTTAAAAGAAAAGTAGTAGTTGTTGAAAATTATACATCAACTGTTTTAACTGCAACAGTCTCTCCAGAATCGATGACTAATCAAGATGTAACTATTAAAATTAATATTTTTGGTAATGATTATAAATCAATTACGTTACCTGATTATCAAACTTTAAATGATAATGTTATCGAATATAAAGTAAGTAAAAATGGTGATTATGCTTTTCTTGCTTTAGATAAAGATGGTAAAAACGTATCAAAGATTGTTCATATTGATAATATTGATAAAACAGTTCCAACAGGAAATTGTCTTGCGAAAGTATATCCAAAATATGTTGATATTCAAGTTAGTCCAACTACAAATAAACAAATAAGTGGTTATAATTATATTGTTGATGGTAGTGAGTCTGGTTATTTAAACTCTATTACATATCGTATGATAAAAAACAATGCTAAAACTGTTAGTGTTCGAATTAAAGATACAATTGGTAACACTTCAATTGCTAAATGTACAGTTAAATATATGGATCCAACAATAGGTAATAATAAGGTTAAGTATTATACTTATAATGGTGTTGAATATGTAATACCTAATACAAAAAATGATTTAACGGCTTTCCAAAGAGCTACTTGTCATAAAATATCACAAGATGCTAATGTATCAGAATGTGGTAGTTCTTGTCTAAGTTTCTCTTTATATCATTCGGCTATTATTCAATATGGAACTATTGGTGAAATGAACGAAAACCAAGCTTGCCATTATGGATATACACATTTAGCTCATATTAGAACAATAAGTAATCCAACGAAGAAAGATGCCTTGAAAGTTGTTTATGATACTATTCTTTCTGGTGGTGCTCCTGTTCTTCAAGTTACTGGAACAAAAACTAGAAGTAGTAGACATTTCTTCTTGGTAGTAGGTTATCGAAGAAGTAAGTATTCAGCAAGTGACTTAGTCGAGGAAGATTTATTATGTATTGATTCATGGAGTGGTTGTTTCTCATCTCTTAGTTATGCTGATACATCAAAAAGAACAATGTTTGATAATAAAGATAGTAAAGGTTATCGTGTTGATTTAATGATAAGGAATTAGAAATAATTCCTTATTTTTTTAATTTTACAAAAAATTAGCAAACTAATATTGACAAGTGCTAAAATGCTAGTATAATTATAATTAGCAATCAAGAAAAAAGACTGCTAGGAGGTGGTATTTTTGCTAACCGATAGACAAAAGGCAATCTTGAAACTAATTGTAAAAGAATATATTAAACTAGCTCATCCAGTAAGTTCTAATTTAATATGTGATACCTTAAATTGTTCATCAGCAACTGTTCGTAATGAAATGATGGCTCTTGAAGAATTAGGTCTTTTGGAAAAAACGCACACATCTAGTGGACGTATTCCAAGTGAAAAAGGTTATCGTTATTATGTTGATAATTTAATGGAAACTAGTGAATTAGATTCTAAAGACACATATAAATTACAAACAATATTTAATAATCAACAATTAGCCCTTAGTGATGTTTTGAAACAAAGTTTACAGATTGTATCTGAAATGACTAATTATACATCAATTGTTCTTGATGAAAAAAGTCATGAGAATAAATTAAAAGAAATTAATGTTGTTCCTATTAGTGAGAATCAAATAGTAGTAGTTGTTGTAACTGATAAAGGTTATGTTAATAATAAAACAATTACTTTAAATAATGTTAGTTTAGAAGAAGTAAAGAAAACAGTTAAACTAATTAATGATTTAATTGTTGGTACACCAATTGATGAAGTTAATTCAAAACTTGAGTTTGAAATTAAACCTATTATTGGTAAGTATGTTGAACAACATGAAGTTTTGTATAATGCATTTTATGATGTTTTCTCAGACATGACAAGTAAGAGTGTTAATGTTGTTGGTAAAAATAACATCCTAAAACATAAAGAATTTAATGATTTATCTAAAGTTAGAAATATCTTTGATAAGCTTGATAATGAAGAAAGATTATTAAATATCGAAGAAAAAAATAATGATATTAATATTTATATAGGTCATGAAAATGATTTGGATGATGATGTAACAGTTATTAAAACTAATTATCAAACAGATAAAGATAATGGTACAATTGCGATTATTGGTCCAAAGAGAATGGAGTATAGTCGTGTTGTTAATTTGCTTGATTACATCAAAAAACAAATAGAGAGGGAACAAGATGGAAGAAAATAAAGAACAAGAATTAAATGACAAGTTAGAAAAACTTGAAAAATTAAAAAAGAAACATCGAGATAAAATAAGAAGAGAAGAAAAACGTGAAGATGAAGATAAAAAAGATGAAATGATTAAAGATTTATCTAATAGTCTTCAAGAACTTCAAAACAAATATGTTTATCAACAAGCTGAATTTCAAAACTATAAAAAAAGAAGAGAAGAAGAAACGATGAATCTTTTGAAATATAAAAATGAAGATATTTGTGAAGATTTATTACCACTTCTTGATAGTTTTGATAGAGCTTTTGTTAATAAAGATAAATTATCAGATGAATTAAAAAAATATTTATCTGGATTTGAACTTATTTATAACAATTTGTTAAATGTCTTTAATAAATATGAAATTAAAGAAATTGATTGTTTAAATAAAGAATTTGATCATAATACATGTCAAGCTTTAATGACAGAACATAAAGATGGAGTTGAAGCTGGTATTGTGATTGAAGTATTACAAAAAGGATATATGATTAAAGATAAACTTTTACGAGCAGCTCTTGTAAAGGTTAGTGAATAAAGAAAGGAATGATTAATTATGAGTAAAATTATAGGTATTGACTTAGGCACAACAAATAGTTGTGTAGCTGTATTAGAGGGAGGAACAGCAACTGTAATCCCTAATCCTGAAGGTAATAGAACAACACCTTCTGTAGTTGCATTTAAAAAAGGAGAAAGAATTGTTGGTGATGCTGCAAAACGTCAAGCAATTACTAATCCTAATACTAAAAGTAGTATTAAACGTTTAATGGGTACAAGTGAAAAAACAAAACTTGAAGATAAAGAATATACACCAGAAGAAATTTCTGCCATGATTCTATCTTATATGAAAGATTATGCTGAAAAATATCTAGGAGAAAAAGTAACAAAAGCTGTTATTACAGTTCCTGCTTACTTTAATGATGCTCAAAGACAAGCTACAAAGAATGCTGGTAAAATAGCAGGACTTGAAGTTGAAAGAATTATTAATGAACCAACAGCTGCAGCACTTGCATATGGTCTTGATAAACAAGATAAAAGTCAAACAATTCTTGTTTACGACTTAGGTGGAGGTACATTTGATGTATCTATTCTAGAACTTGGTGATGGTGTATTTGAAGTTAAATCAACTGCAGGTAATAATAAACTTGGTGGAGATGACTTCGATAATCGTTTAATGGATTATTTAATTGAAGAATTCAAAAAAGAAAATGGTGTTGACTTATCTAAAGATAAGATGGCAATGCAAAGATTAAAAGAAATAGCTGAAAAAGCTAAAAAAGATTTATCTAGTATGACATCAACACAAGTAAGTGCTCCATTTATTTCTCAATCTGATGATGGACCACTTCACTTAGATATGACTTTAACACGTGCTAAATTTGAAGATTTGATTCGTGATTTAGTTGAAAGTACATTAAAACCAGTAAGAGATGCATTACGTGATGCTAAACTTACTAAAGATGATATTGATAAAGTAATTTTTGTTGGTGGTTCAACTCGTATTCCAATGGTATATGATTTAGTTAAAAATGAACTTGGAAAAGAACCAAGTAGAGAAGTTAACCCTGATGAAGTAGTTGCTATGGGTGCTGCTATTCAAGGTGGTGTATTAACTGGTGAAGTTAATGATATTGTCCTACTTGATGTTACTCCACTTTCACTTGGTGTTGAAACACTTGGTGGTGTTATGACTGTTCTTATTCCAAGAAATACTACTATTCCAACTAGTAAGAAAGAAGTATTCTCAACAGCTGCTGATAATCAACCTGCAGTAGATATTCATATCTTACAAGGTGAACGTAGTATGGCTGCTGATAACAAGACTCTTGGTAATTTTCAATTAACTGGTATTCCAGCAGCACCTCGTGGTGTTCCTCAAATTGAAGTATCATTTGATATTGATGCTAATGGTATTGTTAATGTATCTGCAAAAGATTTAGGTACTAATAAATCTCAATCTATTACTATTACATCTAATACTAATTTAACAGATGAAGAAATTGAAAGAATGAGACAAGAAGCTGAAGAACACGCTGAAGAAGATAAGAAACGTAAAGAAGAAGCTGATCTTGTTAATGAAGCTGAACAACTTGCATTCCAAACTGAAAAATCAATTAAAGATTTAGGTGATAAGATTACTGATTCTGAAAAGACGGAAGCTGAAGATCTTGTTAAAGAATTAAGAGATGAACTAGCAAAAGATCCTAAGAACATTGATGAAATTAAATCTAAGAAAGATAAGTTACAAGAAAAAGCAATGGCATTAGCAACTAAAGTTTATGAAAATGTAAGAAAAGAACAAGAAGCTAATAATAATACAGAAACTACTGATAATAGTAATGATGATGGTAATAAAGATGGTTCTGTAACTGATGCTGATTACGAAGAAAAATAATAAAATAAATGATAATGTAAAAGTCTAGTTTTACTAGACTTTTGCTTGTATTAAGGAGTCTTATGGAAAAACAAAAAGAAAGAAAAGATATAAATGTTAATGATACATGGGATTTAACTTTAATATTCAAAACAGATGAAGATTTTTATAAAGAACTTGATAAAGTTACTAAAGAAATTAATGATATTACTAAATATCAAGGTCATATTTTAGATAATAGTAATAACTTACTTTCATTTTTAAAACAAAGTGATGAGGATGAACGTAAATTATATAAATTATATTATTATGCTCATCTTAAACTTGATCAAGATACAGCGAATACTATTTATCAAGAAATGGAAGGTAAGATTAGTAACTTATTACAAGAATATAGTATTTTAACTAGTTTTGTAATGCCTGAATTAATGAATGGTGATTATGAACAAGTTCTTAAATTTATTAAAGAGAATAAAGAGTTAGAAATTTATCGATTTAATTTAGAAAATATTTATCGTTATCAAAGTCATTCTCTAAATCATGATGAAGAGAAACTATTATCAACTTTATCTAAGAGTCTAGATACAGCTGAAAAAACTTTTGAAAGTTTAACTGATGCTGATATTAATTTCCCCGATATTGTTGTTGATGGAAAAACTTATCCTCTTAATGAAAGTAATTATAGTGTTTATATGGATAGTCCTAATAGAGAAATAAGAAAGAATGCTTTTAATAATCTTTTAGGAACTTATGGAAATTATAAAAATACTTTAGCTAGTACTTTTAGTGGTAATGTGGAATTACTTACTTCAATGGCTAAAATTAAGAAATTTAATTCTAGTTTAGAAGCTAGTTTATATCCTGATAATATTGATAAAAGTGTTTATAATAATTTAATTGATACTATTAATAAACATTTAGATGTTTTATATAAATATTATGATTTAAAGAAAGAATCATTAAATTTATCAGAATTACATTTATATGATATATATCGTACAATGGTATCTGATTATGATAAATCTTATTCTTTTGATGAGGCTAAAGAGATAGTAATGGATGCTTTATCTATATTGGGAGAAGATTATATTAATAATTTATCTAAAGCTTTTTCTGAACGTTGGATTGATAAATATAACAATAAAGGTAAACGTGGTGGAGCTTATTCAAGTGGATTCTATGATACCAAACCTTATTTACTTTTAAACTTTGAAGGTAAATATAATGATGTAACAACTCTTGCTCATGAACTAGGTCATTCTATGCACACATATTATTCATGTTCTAATCAACCATATAATTTATCTAGTTATAATATTTTTGTTGCTGAAGTTGCAAGTACTGTTAATGAACTAATATTAGTTAGATATTTATTAAAAAAGAGTACTGATAAATCTGAAAAATTATTCTTATTAAATAAATTGATGGAATTATATAAAGCAACAATATATCGTCAAGTTATGTTTGCTGAATTTGAACGTGATATGCATGCATCACTTGAATCTGGTGAAATATTAACTAATGAATATTTATGTAGTAAGTATTATGAACTTGTTAAAAGATATTTTGGTGATGGTGTAGTAATTGATGAAAATATTAAAAATGAATGGATGAGAATTCCTCATTTCTATTACAATTTTTATGTATATAAATATGCAATAGGACTATCTTGTGCTACAAAGATTGTTAATGATATTGAATCAGGTAAAGTTAATGATTATCTAAATTTCTTAAAAACTGGTGGTTCAATGTATCCTAGTGAAGAATTATTAGTAGCTAATGTTGATATAAAAGATCCAAAACTATATTTAGAAGCAATTAATGCTTTTAATAATTATATCGATGAATATAAGAAAATTATGAAAGGAGAATAGTTATGGCTGATAAAAGAGATTATTATGAAGTGTTAGGTGTAAGTAAAAATGCAACTGACGATGAAATAAAAAGTGCTTTCCGTAAACTTGCTAAAAAATATCATCCAGATATTAATAAAGATCCTGATGCTCCTAATAAATTTAAAGAAGCTCAAGAAGCTTATGCCGTTTTATCAGATAAGAATAAACGTAGTCAATATGATCAATTTGGTCATGCGGCATTCTCTGGTAATAGTGGTTTCCCTGGAGGAGGAGGGGCTTATGACTTCTCAGGATTTGATATTAATTTAGATGATATTTTAGGTAGTATGTTTGGTGGTGGAAGTCCATTCGGTGGCGGAAGCTCTAGAAGTCGTTCAAGAAGAGTAAGAGGCGAAGATATTCTTCGTGATGTAAGTTTATCATTTGATGAAGCTGTTTTCGGTTGTGAAAAAGATATTCGTGTTAATGTTAGTGAAGAATGTCCAGAATGTGATGGTAAGGGTGGTTTTGATGAAATAACTTGCCCAGATTGTCATGGTAGTGGAACAGTAACAACAGAACAACATACATTATTTGGTGCTTTTATGTCTAAAACAACTTGTTCAAGATGTCATGGTGAAGGAAGAAGTTTTAAAAGAATTTGTTCTAAATGTAATGGACATGGAACGGTTATTCAAAGCAAAACGATTACAGTTAAGGTACCTTCAGGTATTGATAATGGTATGAGACTTCGTCTATCTGGTAAAGGTGGACCAGGAAGTAATGGTGGACCAAATGGGGACTTATATTTAGAATTTAGTGTTGCACCTCACAAATTCTTTAAAAGAGAAGAAGATGATATTTATTTAACAGTTCCTCTTAATTTTTGTGAAGCTACTCTTGGATGCAAGAAAGATATTAGAACTCTTTATGGAGTAGTAACTTTATCTGTTCCATCTGGAACAAATAGTTTAGATAAACAAAGAATTAAAGGTAAAGGTGTTAAAAATAGTACGACTGGTCATACAGGAGATATGTATATTGTCTTTAATGTTTGTACACCACAAAAACTAAATAGAAAACAAAAAGAATTATTTAAAGAATTAGAAGAGACTGATTTATCAACTACGGAAATAGATAAATTTGATAAATTTGTAGAAGATTAAGAAAGAATATAATAAGTAGTTAGTATATAACTCTTTATTATATTTTTTTATTAAAAAAGTGTAAAAAAACAAATATTTTTTTAAATAAAATTGACAATAAATAACTGATAGAGTAAGATTATATTAGAAGGTAGATTAGTAAGATAGATTTATCTTTTGGATTCATAAGAAGGAGGTGCTTTATGAACATTAAGATTTCACCAGAGGAATTACTTGAGTGTACAAAAAGAATTAGTGACCGATCTGCTAATATTACAGGGAATGCTGATAAAATGGAAAATGCAATGAGTACTTTAGATTCATGGAAGAGTGATAATAAAGAATTATTCTTTAATGACTTAAGAAGAAAGATTAAAGATATTCGTGCTATGGCTGAAGCTTCTGGCTCATATGGTGCAGTAGGTACTGATGTTGCTAATAGAGTAATTGGTGTTGAAAGTAGTATAAGAGAAACTTTACTAAAGAATCAAGATCCAGAATAATTCTGTTAGATTATTAAGTGAATTAGTCATAAATTAAGAAAGGAGATTTATTTATGAACGGAGAAGTATATATAACTGAAGAAACAATGTCATCAGCTTCAAGTACGATTCGTAAAGCAGCTGAAGAGATTACTAATGAATTCAATGAAATAAAAAAAGAAATTGCCCATGTTTCTGAAGTATGGCAAGATGAAAATGCAGATAGATATTTAGAACAATTTTCTGAACTAGATAAGCAAGTTCCAGGTTTCATTGCTTCTGCTAATAATAGTGCGGCTTTCTTAGATGGTGTAGTTAAAGCATATCGTGAAAATGTTATGAATCCTACTAGAACTGCTGTTGAAGGTAAACCAGTTGATGTTGCTTAAGAGTCATTTGACTCTTTTTTTTATTATATTTTACAAAATTATTTGTCAAAGAAATAGTTTTAAGTTATAATTAACTTTGAGAATAGAAAGGTAATATGAAAGTATTACTTTTTATGTTGATTATATTTTTAATTATTTAAAATTATAGAAAGCATGGTGAATATATGGATCTTAAATATGATGCAAGTTCAATTAAGATATTAGAAGGTTTAGAGGCTGTAAGAAAAAGACCAGGTATGTATATAGGTTCTACTGATAAACGAGGTCTTCATCATTTAATATGGGAAATTGTTGATAATAGTACTGATGAAATTATTAATGGATTCGGTGATCGTATTATTATTACGCTTCATAAAGATGGTAGTGTATCTGTTGAAGACTTTGGTCGTGGTGTACCAGTTGGAATGCATGCAAGTGGTATTTCGACACCAGAAGTTATTTATACGAAGTTACATGCTGGTGGTAAGTTTGAAACAAGTGGATATAAAGTATCAGGTGGACTTCACGGTGTTGGTGCATCTGTAGTTAATGCTTTATCAAAGTGGCTTGAAGTAACTATTAAAAGAGATAAAGCAGAATACTTTATTCGTTTTCGTGATGGTGGAAAACTTGATACACCATTAACGAAGATTGGTAATGCAACTAAAACAGGAACCAAAGTACGTTTCATGCCTGATGATAAGATTTTCTCTAGTACTAGTTTTTCTTTTACAACAGTATGTGAAAGAATGCAAGAAAGTGCTTTTCTTCTTAAAGGATTAACAATAGATATCTATGATGAAGAAAGTGGTAGAGAGAATCATTATTGCTATAATGATGGTATTAAAGAATTTGTTTCTTATTTAAATGAAGATAAACAACCTCTTCATGAAGTTGTAGGTTTCTCAGGAACAAAAGACAATATGAATATTGAAATTGCCTTCCAATATACAGATTCTTATAATGAAATGATTGAATCTTTTGTTAATAATGTTAAAACAAGTGATGGTGGAAGTCATGAAGTTGGTTTTAAAACAGCTTTAACTAAAGTATTTAATGATTATGCTAAAAAGAATGGTTTTTTAAAAAATAAAGATAAAAATTTAGAAGGTTCTGATACAAGAGAAGGATTAACTGCCATTATTAGTTTACAAATACCAGAGAATTTACTTCAATTTGAAGGTCAAACTAAAGGTAAATTAGGTACTCCTCAAGCAAGAACTGCTGTTGAAGCTATTGTTACTGAAAAACTTCAATATTATTTGGAAGAGAATAATCAAGTTGCAACTTTAATTATGGATAAAATGGTAAGAAGTAAAGTTGCTCGTGAAGCTGCAAGACGTGCAAGGGACGAAGCAAGAAATGGTAAAACTAAAAATAAAATAGAAAAGAATTTATCTGGAAAACTTGCTCCAGCTAGTACAAAGAATGCTAAAAAGAATGAATTATATCTTGTCGAGGGTGATTCAGCAGGTGGTAGTGCTAAAAATGGACGTGATCGAACTTTCCAAGCAATTTTACCACTTAGAGGTAAGGTTCTTAATACTGAAAAAGTAAGAGTTGAAGAAATTTATAAAAATGAAGAAATTAATACGATGATTCATACAATTGGTGCGGGTGTTGGTAGTGATTTTGAAGTATCAGATATTAATTATGATAAAGTTATTATTATGACCGATGCCGATGATGATGGAGCTCATATTCAAATTCTACTTATTACATTCTTCTATCGTTATATGAGACCTCTTATTGAAGAAGGCCACTTATATATTGCTTGTCCACCTTTATATAAATTATCTAATAAGAAAGAATTATTTTATGCTTGGACAGATGAAGAACGTGATGAAATTCAAAGTAAACATAAAGGACTTGAATTATCACGTTATAAAGGTTTAGGTGAGATGAATGCTGAACAATTATGGGAAACAACAATGAACCCTGAAACTCGTAGTTTAATAAGAGTTAATATTACTGATGGTATGCTAGCTGAAAAACGTGTTAGTGTCCTTATGGGTGATAAAGTTGAACCTAGAAAGGAATGGATTGACGAAAATGTAGTATTTACATTGGAAGACAATTACCAAATAGGTGCATAGTATGAGTGAATTATTAAGAGTTATTGATACATCACTTGAAGATGTAATGGGAGATCGTTTTGCAAGATATGCCAAAGCAATTATTCAAGATCGTGCGATTCCTGATGTTAGAGATGGATTAAAACCTGTTCAAAGACGTATTCTTTATGGTATGTATAAAGATGGTAATAATTATGATAAACCAACAAGAAAAAGTGCTAAGACAGTTGGTTTCATTATGGGTAATTTCCATCCTCATGGAGATAGTTCGATTTATGATGCTATGGTTCGTATGAGTCAGTGGTGGAAACAGTCTACTCCATATATTGAAATGCAAGGTAATAATGGTTCCATGGACGGCGATGGCGCAGCTGCTATGCGTTATACGGAAGCAAGACTTTCTAAAATTTCTAATGAATTATTAAAAGATATTGAAAAGCAAACGATAACATGGGCTCCAAACTTTGATGATACGGTCAAAGAGCCAACAGTTTTACCTGCAAAGTTTCCTAATCTTTTAGTTAATGGGGCTAATGGTATTTCAGCTGGATATGCTACAAATATTCCTCCTCATAATTTATCGGAAGTTTGTGATGCGACAATTAAAAGAATTGATAGTCCTAATTGTAGACTTGATACTATTCTTGAAATAATCAAAGGACCTGATTTTCCAACAGGTGGTATTGTTGAAGGTAAGAAAGGTATTATTGATGCTTTTTCAACAGGTCGTGGTAAAGTGATTGTTCGTGCTAAATCCGAATTTGTTAAAGATAAAGGTAATGAACAAATTGTTATATTGGAAATTCCATTTGATGTTAACAAAGCAATGCTTGTTCATCGTATTGCTGATTTATCAATGGAGAAGAAACTTGATGGTATCTTAGAAGTTCGTGATGAATCTGATCGTAAAGATCCTGTAAGAATTGTTATTGATCTTAAAAAGGGTGCTAATAAAGAGTTAATATTAAATTATTTATATAAAAATAGTGATTTACAAATATCATATAACTATAATATGGTTGCTATTGTTAATAAGCGACCAATGACCCTTGGTATTCTTCAAATATTAGATGCTTATATTGCCTTCCAAAAAGAAGTTATTACCAAAAGAACCGAGTATGATCTTAATTTTGCTAAAGAAAGAATGCATATTGTTGAAGGTTTAATTAAAGCAATTAGTATTCTTGATGAAATTATTGCAACAATTAGAAAAAGTAAAAATAAAGCTGATGCTAAGATTAATTTATCAGAAAAATATGGTTTTACTGAAAGACAAGCTGAATATATAGTTATGCTTCAATTATATCGATTAACTAATCAAGATATTGTTGAACTTCAAGAAGAATTTGAAAAACTTAAATTAGTTATTGCAGGACTTGAAGATATTTTAGCTGATCCTGAAAAACTAAAAGGAGTTATGAAAAATGAGCTTCGAAAAATTAAACAAGAATATGGAACACCAAGAAAGACCGAAATTAAAGATGAAGTTATGGAAATATCAATTAATGAAGAAGATATGATTCCAAGAGAAGATGTAATTGTTGTAATTACGAAAGATGGTTATGTTAAACGTGTAAGTAAGAGAAGTTATAAGGAAGATGAAGAACCACTATTAAAAGATAATGATTATGTTTTAGGTTTCTACGAATTAAATACTCTAGATACAGTATTATTATTTACATCTTTAGGTAATTTTATTTACGTTCCTGTATATCAAATACCTGAACTTAAATGGAAAGAACTAGGAAAACATATTAGTAATCTTGTTAAAATGGAAACTAATGATGAAATTATATCTTGCATTAAAGTAACAAACTTTGATGAACCTGTTGATATTATGCTTACAACTAAGATGGGCATGGTTAAACGTACAAGCTTAAAAGAATTTAAATTGTTACGTTATAATAAACCAGTTGGTTGTATGAAATTAAAATCTGGTGATAGTTTAATTGATGCCTTTATATCAACAAGTAATAATATCTTTATGGCAACTCGTAATGGATATGGTTTATGGTATGACATTAATGAAGTACCAATTGTTGGTTTAAAAGCAAGTGGTGTTAAAGGTATTAATTTAAAAGATGATTATGTTGTTTCGGTTAATAATTTTGGTGAAGTTGATTATATTTCAATTATTATGGATCGTGGCAATGGTAAACGTGTTAAATTATCAGAATTTGAAAAGAGTATAAGAGCAAGACGTGGTCTTATGCTTGTTCGTGATATTAAGTCTAATCCATATAGGATTGTTAAGACGTTTACTTGTTCATCTCATAATTTTATCGGGTTAGTAACTGATGAAATAGTAACAATTAAATTAACAGAATTATCAATTAGTGATCGTTATTCCACTGGTAATAGTATTACAAAAAAGAAAATTGAATCTGCTTATGTAGTTGAAAATTTAATAAAAAAAGAAAATAAAAATGTTGTTAATATAGAAAAAGTGGAAGAAAAACCAAAAGTTAGTCTTAAAGAAATAGATGAAAGATTAATGACAATTGATGATTATATTTAAAAGGGAGTATTCCCTTTTTTTCTTTATTATGATAATATTTTATTGGTGATAATATGAATAGAAATGGTTTTACTCTAACAGAGTTATTAATTGTTATTGCAATTGTTGCATTGCTTACAATAATGGTTTTACCATCAGTTAATCGTATAACTGCTAATAATGAAAAAAAGAAATATGGTTCTTATGAAAAAATGTTTGCTGAATATGCGGAAGCTCAAGAGGTAAGTGATTTAACAAATTTATGTGATATAGAAGGTCTTGAAGATGTTAAAGCATTATGTTCTGGATATGTAAGAGTAACAGATGGACGTTATACAGCTTATATCAGTTGTCCAAGAGCTGATTATAAAACAGATGGTTATAGTGCTTCACTTTCTGAAAATAGAGTATGTGAATAAGATAAAAGATGAAAAAAAAATGGTATTTTTTCATCTTTTATTGTATAATTTATTTGGTGATTTATATGGGAAAAACAAGAAGTGAATTAAGAGATGCGGCTTCAAATATTATTTATCAAATATATATCTTTGAAAAAGCCGGAATTAAATATGATATTAATGAATTAATAAAAGAAAAAATAGAAATTCAAAATGATTTTGTTTATGAACTAGTTAATGGTGTAATAAATAATCAAAAAGAGATTTCTAAACTTGCTAATAAATATTTAGTTGATTGGGATATTGATCGTTTATCAAAAGTTGATAAAGCTATTTTAAGTATGGCTATTTATGAACTTATGCATACAGAAACTCCTAAAATAGTTGCAATTAATGAAGCTATTGAGTTATCACATAAATATAGTGATCCTAAAGTAACTAATATGATTAATGCATGTCTTGATAAAATTTATCATGAGGAAATAGAAAATAATGCAAAATGAGAAATATATAACGGTAACTCAATTAACAAGATATATTAAATATAAATTAGAAAGTGATGCTAATTTAGAGAAAATCTATCTACGTGGCGAAATATCTAATTTTAAAGCTCATACAAGAGGTCATTTCTATTTTACATTGAAGGATGAATATGCAAGAATTAGTGCAATTATGTTTAGTAGTTCAGCTAGTAAAATAAAGTTTGTTCCAACAGATGGAATGAAAGTTCTTGTAGAATGTAAAATTGGTGTTTATGAAGCAACAGGTAATTATCAAGTTTATGTATCAGATATGATGGAAGATGGACTTGGTAACTTATATCTTGCTTTTAAACAATTACAAGAAAAATTAGAAAAAGAAGGTTTATTTAAAGAAGAGCATAAAAAGAAGATACCTAAAATTCCAATGAGAGTAGGTATTATAACAGCACCAACAGGTGCGGCTATTCGTGATATATTATCGACAATTAAAAGAAGATTTCCATTATGTGAGACAATTCTTTTTCCAGCTCTTGTTCAAGGTGAACTTGCAAAAGATGATATTGTAAAAAAGATAAGACTTGCGAATACATATCCTCTTGATGTTATTATCTTAGGTCGTGGTGGTGGTTCTATTGAAGACTTATGGCCTTTTAATGAAGAAATTGTTGCACGTGCTATTTATGATAGTGAAATACCAATTATTAGTGGTGTAGGTCATGAAATAGATTTTACTATTTCAGATTTTGTTGCGGATCTTCGAGCACCGACACCAACAGGAGCTGCTGAGATGGCAGTACCTAGTAAGGAAGATTTGCTTATATATTTCAATCAAATGAATAAACGTAATACCAAAGCTATTCTTAATATTATTGAAAACAATAGACAGATTTTAAAACGTTATCAAGAAAGTTATATTTTAAAAAATCCAATGTCTTTATATGAAAAATTAGAACAAAATTTTGATCATTTATATGAAAGATTAATAATGGTAATTAATAATATTATTACTTTTAATAGTGAAAGATTAAGTAAATTAAAAAGTAGTTTTATTTTTAAAAATCCGCAAATGTTATTTATTGATAAAGCTTATAATTATAATGATTTAGTTAAAAGACTTAAATTATCTATTAATAAAAATATTGATGATAATAAAAATAGATATGTTAATCTTTTGAGTAAACTTGAAGTATTAAATCCTATAACAACCCTAAAAAGAGGTTATACGATTACTAAAGTTAATGATAATCCAATTCGAAGTATTAAAGATGTATCAATTGATAACACGATTAATAGTGAATTATATGATGGGATTTTAGTTAGTAAAATAATTGATATCAAGGAGAAAGAAAATGATCATTAATGGTCTTGAAAAATTAACTAAAGAAGAAATAGATAAGATTGATCTTGATTATTTAGAATATTTAATATTTACAATTAGTGATTTATATCCAATTAAAACCTTAGGTTCAAAAGTAAATGTAAGTAATATTAAAGATTTGGAAGACTTTTCTTTTGACCTTGATAATGGTAATGAATTAATTGAAATAAAAGTTCATAATAATGTAACAACTTTATCAATTGTTATATTTTATCGAGATTTTAGTTTTCATTATATGTATGATGTAACAAAAAAGAAAGTTATTGTTCATGAAATGTATATGAATATTAAGAATCTATTATTAAGACATAAAATGTATCGAAATGAATATATGTTTGAATTATATAATTATGATGATTGTAGTGATACTACCATTTATTTTAAAGATGATGATATAGATCTTGATCTATTTATTAAAGAATTATTTAGTAAAGGTTCTAATATTGATAGTTATATTGGATTATTACCCAAAAAATATTTGAAAGTAAAAATTGAAAGTCCAGTGGAACAAAGATATATAGAATATCGTAATAATAAACTTATTAATGATATAAAAGGAGATAATTATGGAAAAGAAAGAGAAAAAAGAAAAAATAAATTTTGAAGAAAACATTAAAGAACTTGAACAAATTGTTCATGATCTTGAAAGTGGTAATGTAGCTCTTGATGATGCTTTAGAAAAGTTTAATAAGGCTTATCAATTATCAAAAGAATGTGATACTAAATTAAAAGAAGTATCAGAATCTGTTAATAAAATATTAACAGAAGATGGTAAATTAGAAGAATTTACAATACCTGAATAGTTTACATTAATTTACAAATAAAATTTATGTATTTTACCTATCGTAAAGTATTCATATTATATCTTTGATATAATAAAATAAAGAAAGTAGGTGATATAATGAAAAAAATAATAATTATTATTTCTTTTGTTATGTCACTTTTTTTATTTACTAATGTTTCAGCTTTAACACATGATAGTAAAGAATTAAAAGAAAGAAAAGTATGTTCTAATTATGAACTTGCTATTGCTAAAAGTGATGGTAGTATTGAAACGGTTACATGTCATGAAGATTATTTATCAGCGAAAGCTAGTATGGCTACAAATAATGAAAAGGATTTAATAATTATTAATGAAAGTAGTACTAATTCTGAAATAGTGGATGCTAAATATGCTTTATTATATTTAGATCGTGGTGGTAGTGTTACAACTAATATTTATCCTTATTCAACTCATAAGAGTAATACTGAAGATAATTATATGAATAATAGTTCTACTTATGGTGGAACGGATGCTGCAATGATTGAGTATGATAACGAAAATAGTTCTTATAAAATTAAAATAAGTGGTGATCGTGGTTGGATAAAAGCTAGTGATGTTGTTGCTGTTGTACCTCTTGCATGGGTTAAAACGGCTTCATATTATAAAATTACTAGTAGTGATATATATCATTATTTTGCTAGTAATATTCAAAAAAGTGGTTATAGTCAAATGTCTTTAAGACTTGGTCCTAAACCAAATGATATTAGTATTGGTAGTTATTATAGTTATGATGGTAATTATTTTTATAAAGATTTATATTCTTTAATTGATGATTATAAAGACAATAAATATAATCGTAGTATTAATAAGAGTGATCCTTATTATAATTATTATCAATATCTTCCTCATAGAACGAGAAGTAATTATACCATTGATGATGTTGATGCTTATTTCCGTAATCAATTAAAATTTGTTGGTAGTATTTATGGTAAACAAAAAGCTTCTAATTATTCTGTTTTATATGGTGAAGCAGATAGTTTTATGGATAGTGAAAGAAAGTATGGTGCTAATGCTATTTCCATGCTTAGTTTATCTCTTAATGAATCAGCTAAAGGTACTAGTCAAATAGCAAGATATAAAAATAATGTTTTTGGTCATTCGGCTTATGATTCAACACCATTTTCATCTGCAAGTGTTTATTTATCTGTTTCTCATAATATTGATTATCACGCTTATTCATATATTAATTATGGTTATGCAGAACCTACTGATTGGCGTTATAATGGTAGTCACTTTGGTAATAAAGAAACTGGTATGAATAGAGCTTATGCAAGTGATGTTTATTGGGGTGAGAAAGCAGCAAGTTATTATTATTCTTTTGACCGTGATAATGGTATGAAAGATTATAATTATTATCAAATTATTATTGCAAATGGTACAAATATTAAAGCAAGAAAAGAAGCAAATACATCAGGGACTGTAATTCAAACAATTAAAGCAGTGGGAACACCTTTTGTTTTACTAGAAGAAGTTAAAGGTGAAAAAGTTAATAATAGTGATGTATGGTATAAAGTACAGTCTGATTTAAATATTGATGATAATGGTAAAACAATCTCATCAAGTTCAAGTTATCCTAAATATAATTGGAATGGTGTAATGTATGTTCATTCAAGCTATTTTATAAAAGCTAATACAGCTACTAAAACGAATAATAAATATAATTCACCCGCATTATTAAAGAAAGATGTTGATGATTATACTTATACTTTTATGGGTACTAGTAAAGAAACAAATTATAAAATAGGTTATTTAATTAATGATACTGATTTTTATACATCTTCAACGCTTTTAACTAAGAAAGGTACTCTAGTTAAAAACTCTTTTGTAACAATTATTAAAGAAGCTAAAGAAAAAGATGGTATTAATTACTTAGTTGTAACTAATTATGGCACTTTCCAAAAACATTGGATAAGTGGTAAAAATGTTGAAATCGTTAATCGTGATTTATTAAAAGTAGCTATTGATAAAGAAGGTAGTTATATTTCATCTCTTGATAGTATTGGTGGCAAAGAAAATCTAAAGATTTATACCAATAATCAAATACCAATTGTTTCATATGAAACACGTGATAATAAAACTTATTTAAAATTACAAATTCAAAATAATGGTAGTATTAAATATGGTTATCTTGATTCTACTATTGATAATATAACTTTTACGAAAGATAGAACTAATTTAAATGACAAAGATCCGGTTATAAACGCATCTAATAAACAAATATATATGTTTGATGAATGTAATATTTTAGAAGGTGTAACAGGAAATGATAATGAAGATGGTGATATTACATCAAAAATAAGAGTTATTAGTAATAATATTAATGTAAATAAACAAGGTACTTATGATGTAGTTTATTCTTTAACAGATTCTTATAGTAATACCGTTACTAAAAGTATCAAAGTAGAAGTATTATATCGTGATAATCCACCTGTAATTAATGCAAGTGATAAGAGTATGCCAATTGGGGGAACATTTGATCCTTTAAGTGGTGTAACAGGAACGGATCTTGAAGATGGTAATATTACAAATAATATAAAAGTAGTTAGTAATAATGTTAATGTAAATAAAAAAGGTAATTATACTGTTACATATTCATTAACAGATTCTTATAAAAATACCGTTACTAAAACAATTAATGTAAATATTTATGAATATACTTCTGCTAATAGTTTGTTTATGTTTGATTCCTTTAATCATAAAAAAGATAATACTTTTGTAGTAAGTGGATTTATGGGAGTTAAAGGTATTGATAATAAAACTGTTACTCATGAACTAATTTTTGTTAATGAAAATAATAATAAAGAATATAGTTTTAAATTAAATAATTGGAAAGATTATCCATATGAGATGAGTTCTCTTGATGATGATAAGGAATATAATTATAGTGGTGGTTGGTTCAAGAGTGAACTTGATTTATCAAAAGATAAACTTCCAAATGGTGATTATCGTATTTATATCAAAGTAATTAATGGCAAGTATGCTGCTAAAACATATTTTACAAATATTGCATATATTGATATGACAAGAAGAGCTAAAGGTATTGATAGAGAATTTTCTATTGATGTTGATTATGGTACCTTAGATAGTCCAATTCTCTTTAGTGTACGTGATAGTTTAATTAGTATGAATATTCCAAAGAAACTAGATCCTATGTATAATTACATTAGTGAAGTTAAAAATAATAATGGTTTATCTTTAAAAGGAACTAGTAATAATATTGGTCTATCTTATAAAAATGCTAGTGATATTAAAAGAAGTATTGTATTTGAAAATAAAGATAATTTTAAACGTTATACTTTTGATACTAAAGTAACTAGTGGTGATTATTTAATAACTCCTGCAGTTATTGATAACTGTGATAAGAAGTATGCATGGTTTGAGACAATTATATCTAAATCTGAAATAGAGAAATTAGATAAAGGTACATATATCATTTATATTATGGAAACAGTTAATAATGAAACATATTATGGTGAAATAAAAGATGTAAGTTATTTTGATTATACAAATATTAATAAAGAATTAAATATCGAACTTAAAATGAATGAAGATCGTCGTATGCGTCTTGAATTAACTGTGAAATAAAAATGTAAAAGAATAGTCAAAACTATTCTTTTATTTTATAATAATGTTAAGGAGAAAGTTATGAGAACAATCTTACCAGCAGATACTTATAAAGTATTTAATAGATCTTTTTTAACACCACAAGCTAAAGATGTTTTAGTATCATTATATCAACCAATAATTGGTCTTACAGCTGTAAGTTTGTATCTAACTTTATATAATGATTTATCGACATCTGAACTTGAAAGTATAGAGTATACTCATCATCATTTAATGAGTATTATGATGACTAATTTAGATACGATTGTTGAAGCAAGAAAGAAATTAGAAGCGATTGGTTTATTAAAAACTTTTTATAGGGAAGATGAAATAAAAAATTATTTATATGTTTTATATGCACCTCTTGAAGCAAGAGATTTTCTAAATCATCCTATTTTAAATGATGTTTTATTTAATAATGTAGGTAAAGTAGAATATGAACATATAGTTGATAAATATAAGATAAAAAATATAAGTATTAAAGATTATCAAGATATAACAACTAGTTTTGATGAAGTATATACCCCTGTTAATGGATATAGTTTAACAAATGATAATATAATATCTAGTAGAACAAGAAAGATTGAAATAAATAGTAATATTGATTTAAATTTAATAATTAGTGGTATTCCTAAAGGAATTGTTAGTGAGCGATGCTTTAATAATGATACTCTTGATTTAATTGTTTATCTGGCTTATTTATATAAAATTGATAATTTGAATATGCAAGGTTTAGTAAGAAACGCTATTAATGAAAAAGGAATGATTGATGTATCTGATTTAAGAAGAATGTGTAGAGATTATTATCAATTTGAAAATAATGGTAAGTTACCAACACTTATTTATAATGTTCAACCAGAACATTTGCGTGAACCTGATGGTGGTAATAGTAATTTAGATAAAATGGTACATACTTTTGAAAATGTAAGTCCAATTGATTTCTTAAGAAGTGTATCTGGTAATAAAGAACCAACTGATCGTGATAAAAGATTAATTGAAAACTTAATGTTAAATCAAAAACTATCACCAGGGGTAGTTAATGTCTTAATTGATTATGTACTTAAAGTTGCAGATAAAAAATTGGATAAAAATATGATTGAAAAGATTGCTGGTGAATGGCAAAGATTAAATATTGATACAGTACGTGAAGCTATGAACAATTGTAGAAAGAGACATAAGAGTTATAAAGAACTTGCAGTTAAGAAAACTAATAAAGAAGTAGTTAAAAAAGATGAAGTTAAAGAACCTATTTGGTTTAATAAAAAGATTGATTTAAATAAAGAAAATACCAAAGAACTTGAAGATTTACTTAAAGACTTTGATTAAAAGGTTTGTCTAATTAGATAAACTTTTTTTATTTTATGATAAAATAATAATGATTGGAGGAAATATGTATTGTGATGTTTTAGTAGAATTATCTAATTTTAATATTGATAAAACTTTTACATATAAGATTCCTTCTAATATAAATGTTTTAGTAGGTTGTCGAGTACTAGTTCCTTTTGGAAGTCAAAAACTTGAAGGATTTGTTTTAAAAATTAGAGATAATGTTGAAGATGATTATGAAATAAAAGAAATAATTGATGTAATTGACTCTGAACCAATTTTAAATGATGAATTATTATCTCTTGGAAAAAAGATAAGTTTTGATACTGTATCTACTTTAATTAGTTCTTATCAAGTTATGTTACCTAAAGCTTTAAAAGCTAATCATAAAGTAATTGATAATATTAAATATGTTGATTATGTAATTATTAATAATGATACTAATGATTTAACTAGTAAACAAGAAGAAATTATGAGTTATTTAAGAATTCATAAAAAGGTTCTTTATACTGAATTAAAAAAGATTAATAGTAGTATTGATACTTTATTAAAAAAGAATATTGTTAAAAAAGTTAGAGAAGAATATTATCGTTATCAAAAAGAAGAACAAGAAGAAGAGGTGTTTTCTTTAACAGATGAACAAGAAAGTGTTGTAAATAGAGTTTGTGATAATTTAAATATTAATAATAAATATTTATTATTTGGTGTAACTGGTAGTGGGAAAACAATTTGTTATATGGAAATAATTGATAAAGTAATAAAGACTGGTAAAAGTGCTTTATTATTAGTTCCTGAAATAACTTTAACTACGCAAATAGAAATGCGATTTAGAAAACGTTTTAAAAGAATAGCTATTCTTCATTCTGGTTTATCTGATGGTGAGAAATATGATGAATATAGAAAAATAAACAGGGGAGAAGTTGATATTGTAATTGGAGCAAGAAGCGCTATTTTTGCACCTTTATCTAATATTGGAGTAATAATAATTGATGAATGTCACTCCGATACATATAAACAAGAAAATATGCCTAAATATGATGCTATTAGTGTAGCAGAAGAAAGAAGTAAATATCATAATTGTCCATTATTACTTGGTAGTGCTACTCCAGATATTATGCAATTTGCTAAATGTCAAAAACATATATATGAATTATTAGTTTTAAAAAATCGAGTAAATGCAACTCTTCCTAAAGTTAATATATGTGATATGACAAAAGAAAAAAGAGTAAATAAAACCTCTTTTAGTGAAAAACTTTATAATGCTATTTGTGATAGATTAAAACGTCATGAACAAATTATTCTTTTAATAAATCGAAGAGGATACTCAAGTAGTATCATGTGTGAAATGTGTGGTAATGTTATTAAATGTCCTCATTGTGATATTAGTTATACATATCATAAAACTAAAGATATTTTAAGATGTCATTATTGTGGTATGGCTATTAATAAACCCTTAGAATGTCCTATTTGTCATACTAAATCTCTTAAAGAAAGTGGAACAGGAACAGAAAAAATTGAAGAAGAAATAAAAAACTTATTTAATGCAAGAGTAGTTAGAATGGATCTTGATACTACAACTAAAAAAGGAAGTCATGAAAAGATCATTAATGATTTTAAAAATTTAAAATATGATATTTTATTAGGAACTCAAATGATTAGTAAAGGTCTTGATTTTCCTAATGTAACTCTTGTTGGTGTAATAAATGCTGATACTTCTTTATTTATACCATCATATAAGAGTCCTGAAAGAACATTTGAACTATTATCTCAAGTATCAGGAAGAAGTGGAAGAAGTATTAAACCTGGTGAAGTAATTATTCAAACATATAATAGTGATCATTACGCAATTAATCTTGCTAGTAAAAATGATTATTTAAGTTTTTATAATGAAGAAATGAAAATAAGACGTGATAATAAGTATCCACCATATTTCTATTTATCATATGTTATAGTTAAATCAAAAGATTATGAATATTTATCTAAGGAAGTTAATCGAATTACAAACTTACTTAAAATGCAATTATCTAATTTTGATATTTTAGGTCCAACTCCATGTGTTCCTTTTAAAATAAATAATATATGTCGTTTTGGAATATTAATTAAATATAAACAAGAATTAAATTTAAAAGATATATTACGTAATTTAATAGATCATTATAAAGGTAATAGTAAAATAAAGATAGAAATTGATTTTAATCCTAATAATATATAAAAATAGTAAAATGATTTACTATTTTTAATTGTCATAATAATAATATTTGATATATAATATCAACTTGGAGTTATATATGGATCAAGAAAAAAATGATATGTTGCGTGATGATTTAATAGAAGCTAAAGCATCTTTTGATAATATAATTATGGAAATGCAAGAAAGAAATATTAAATTTCCTTATGAAGATGTTATCAAAATGACTGAAACAAGTTATGCTAATTCATATAACGCTATTACAAGAATGAATGAATATACTAAAGATTATGAATATTTAATAGAATGTAATGAAGCCTTTTTTTCTAATGAAGCTAAAATCATTATTAGTGGCATTTTAATGTATGTAATTACTTTTTTTGCTTTAAGACTTTTTGGAAAGATTTTATCAGGTAAGCAAATTAATGAAATTATATATATGTTATTAGGTGTTTTATTAGGATCAATTAATATGGGGTTTATCTATGGTAATTTAAATGATCTTCGTAGTGGATCAAAAGATAGTCGTGAATTAATAAATAGATTAAAGACATTAAAAGAAGATTATAAAAAAGATTATCATACGGCTTATAATGAAATTGAAAGTATTAATGCTCTTAATCGTAATTTATGGAAAGAAATTGATGAATATAAAGAAAAAGTATTAACAATTAGTTAATACTTTTTTAATAAAAAAAGTAGACTTTTAAGTCTACTTCCATACCCCAAAAGGGATATATGAAGAATGTCTCGGAGCTTGTTTCTTTATAGGTTAGAAGTGTCACTATTTGAAATAGTGAATATAAAAAGAAATAATTTAACATTCTTCATTATTAAATATAAAAGAATTATATGTAATAATTATGCTAATTTTATGTAATTTATGTGAAAAATACTTTAATTTTTATATTTATTATTATATAATTACTACATAAACGGAGGCCTTATGGAGAAAATTAGAGTTTTATTTGATGAAAAGACATTAAATAAAAGAGTTAAAGAAATGGCAAAAGAACTTTACAAGAAATATAAAGATGAAGAAGTAGTCTTTGTATGTACACTTAAAGGAGCAGTTTTCTTTGCATGTGATCTTATGAAAAACTATCCTGGAGATGCTCGTATGGAATTTTTGCGTGTATCAAGTTATGAAGGGGAGTCATCAACAGGTAAGATTAATTTAAAACTTCCACTTAAAGCAGAAGCTATTAATGGAAAAAATGTTGTTATTGTTGAAGATATTGTTGATACAGGATATACTTTGGAATATATTAGAGATTACGTTAAAAATATGAATCCTAAAAGTTTAATTGAATGTTCTTTATTAGATAAGAAAGCAAGACGTGTTGTTGATATTGATCCAACATATTCTGGATTTGTAATTGAAGACTTATTTGTAATAGGATATGGCCTTGATTATGATCAAAAATATCGTAACTTACCATACATTGGGGTTGTCGAAAAAGATTAAAAAATTTGCATGTAAATTAGTGTATAATTTAGACTAATTACTTGCATGTTTTTTTTTACTCTAGTATTCTAATAATAGAGGGAGCGTGAATCTAGTGATATATCCATCTATAGATAAACTATTAAATGTGATTGATTCAAAATATACATTAGTAACAATAGCAGCAAATAGAAGTAGAGAAATAAAAAGGACAGGTTTTTTACAAATGCCAAAAAGCAAATATAAATCAGTAAAAAACATTGGTAAAGCTTTAGAAGAAGTATCAGAAGGACTTATTACAGTTCGAAAATGATTGACATAATTATAAATGTTTTTATATAATAATTGTATAAGGTATGGTGAGGCTTATGATGTTAAATAAAAAAGGTCAAGCACTAGTTGAATATGTTTTAATAATTGCCCTTGTTGCTGTTATTATAATTGCATTAGTAAAAACTTTTGGTGGTTATTTAAAAGATTCAATGACGAAGACTAATTGTGGTTTGGTTGGTCAAGAATATGTACCAGGTAGTAAACCAGGTGAAGGTTACTGTAAATAGAGATAATGAAGAGATCGTAAGATTTCTTTTTTTTTGCTTGCTTTATTAAATAAAATTGATATAATAAAACCAAAATGGTGAATGATTATGAAAAAAATTAGTAATAAAAATTTTAGTATTTATACACATCATACTAAGAAGTTTAAAACAATAGGAGCGATGCTTGTATTTATAAATAATGTATCTTTAAAAGATTTAATTTATGCTACTATTTTAAGTAGTGTTTTAACATATAGTAATAAGAAATATCAAACAAATAGAGATCTTTTAATAGCTTGTCAAAAACTATATGATTTAGCCATAAATAATCGGGTTATTCGAAGTGATAATAAATTAGTAACAGTTTTTGATTTTTATGCTTTAGATTCTAAATATACTAGTAGAAAATGTTTTAGTGATAGTGTTAATCTATTGAAAGAATGTTTATTTAAACCAAATGTTAATGATAATCATTTTGATAAAGATACACTTGAAGTTGTTAAGAAAAGAATTAAAAATGATATTATTAAAACTTGTGATTATCCACAAGAATTCTTAAATGAAAAATTATATGTTTCATTAGATAATACTAGTTTATCAATAACATTAAATAATAGTTTAAAATATTTAGATGAAATTGATGAATATAATTTATATCTTTATTATAAAGAATTTATGAGTAATCAAGATATATCATTATATATATCAGGTGATTTTGATGATTATATTGTTGATGAATTTAAATCACTTCCTCTTATATCTAAGAAGATAAAACTTAATGATAATAAACTATTAATGGTTAATGATAAAAAAGTTCATTATATTGAAAATAATTATAATCAAAATAAGATATCTTGCTTACTTCGATATAGTAATATTACTAAAGAAGAATATTATTATACATCAATGATGTTCAATACTATTTTTGGTGATTTACAAGATTCTATTTTAATGACTAATTTAAGAGAGAAATCTTCTCTTGTATACTACATTGATTCATATTTAAGAAGATTTGATCAAGTTATGCTTATAAACGCGGGTTTTTCAATTGAAAATACAAATCAAGTTCTTAAAGGTATTAAAGATAATTTAAAATTGATTCAAAAAGGTGAATTTAGTGATGATTTAGTTATTAAAGCTCGTGAATCCATAATAACTATTTTAAAAGATAATGAAAGTAGTCAATTTAAAATTCTTAATTATATGATTGGTGTTGTTAATTTCTTTAATGTTTCTAATAAAGAAAAAATAAGAAAATATAAGTTAATTGATAAAGATAAAATAGTATCATTTGCTAAAAAGATAGAAATTGCTAAGACATATATATTATGGGAGGATCAAGATGGAAAAGAAGCTTAAGTATTTAGATGAAAAGATAATTTATTATAAACTTGATAATGGTATGCTTGTATATCTACTCTCTGATAAAAAGAAAAAACAATATGATGTATCTTTATGTGTTAAATATGGTTCTTGTGATCGAAAGTATAAAATAGGAGATAAAATAATTAATGATCCTGCTGGTCTTGCTCATTATCTTGAACATCAATTATTTACGATGCCAGAAGAAGATAGTTTTAATTATTTTTCTAAAACAGGTACTTATGCTAATGCAGGAACTTCTTATTTTGCTACTAAGTATTATATTTCAGGTACAAAATGTTTTATAAAAAATTTAAATTATTTCTTAAAAATGTTATTTACACCATTCTTTACTGATCAAAGTGTAGCTAAAGAACAAGGAATTATTAAAGAAGAAATAATGATGTATGATGATACGAGTGATTGGATTATTGATCATCAATTTCGTAATAATATCTTTAATTCTCATCCTATTCGTGATAAGATTGCAGGAACAGTTGATGATATAAAAACAATAACAAAAGAAGATTTATATCGAGCTTATAATTATTTTTATATACCAAATAATATGATATTAACAATATGTGGTAACTTTGATATAGATAAAACAATGAACTTATTAAAAAATAAAAAATATTTAAAGAAAGAAAATCATGAAATAATAAGAATTTATGAAAAAGAAAATGCATTAACTAAAAGTGAATATAGTGAATTATATGGTAATACGGCCGTTCCTAAGTTAAGTTATGGATTTAAAATTAACAAAGATAAATTTCATATTAAAGATAATTTTGTTCTTAATATGTATTTAAATTGTATCTTTTATATTCTTTTTGATGAAACAAGTTTATTTAGTGAAGAAGTATATAAAAATGATTATTGTGTAAATTATTATGTTGAACATATGTATGTCGATAATTATTATATTTTAAATTTTAATGCTGATTCTAACTTTGCTGATTTATTTAAAGATACAGTTGATAAGTATTTAAAAAATATTATAATTACTGAAGATGATTTAGAAAGAGTTAAAAATGTTTTAATCGCTGGAGAAATAAAAGTATCTGATAATCTTCAAAGTATTATGAATGATATTCAAGATGAATTTGTTCGTTATGATAATATTATTTTAGATAGAGTAAGTATTATTAAAAAAATAAATTTAAAAGATATTAATCAAATTATTGAAAAACTATCTTTTGATAATAATACATTTATTTTAATGTTACCAGATAATAGTAGATAATTTTATGTTATAATTTAAAAGGTGATTTATGAAAAAGGTTATATTTAGTTTATTAATATTAATAATGTTTTGTGGTTGTAGTAATGAAACCAAAGTTAATGTTATTAAAAATGATTATGAAAGTTTAAATGATAAATATCTAAAAGTTACTATTCAAGATAATAAAATGGAGAAAATTGATTATTCTAAATTTGAAGATATTAAAAAGAATGTTGGAGCAATATATTTTTGTACACCAACATCTAATTATTGTCGAAATAATATTGAAGTATTTATTGAAATTATTAATGATTTAGAACTTAATAATATTTATTATATTGATTTATCAGTTAAAGATGATAATTATAAAACTTTTATAAAAAATTATAATAAAGATGAAGATTTAAAATATGGAGATGTTATTCTTTTTGGTGAATCAAAAATTATTGATAAATTATCACTTGATATTGTTGAACCAAAAGAAAAGTTAAGTGAAGAAGAAGTAAAAAAAGAATATAAAAGATTATATGATTTCTTAGTACAATTAAATGATTCAGATATTTGTGAAAAAGATTCAAGTGGTTGTTAAAAGGTTCTATATAAAATTTTATTATATTGTAATAAAAAACTCTTTTATTTTTTGTTAGTTATGTTATAATATCTTTGTTAAATCTTTACGAAAGAGGAGTAATATAATTAATTATTCTAGAGAGTTAGTGTTTGGTGCAAACTAACATAATTATTATATGAACGCTGCTTTTGATTGGATTCCGGATAAACCCGTTATGTTAATTAAGTCCAAAGTAGGATGGTACCGCGCAAGTCGCTCCTACAAAGGGCTTTTTTTATTGGAGGATTGTATGAAAAAATATTTTAATTTGGCTATTGATGGTCCAGCAGGAGCAGGAAAAAGTACTATTGCTAAAGAAGTTGCTAAAAGATTAGGCTTTATTTATGTTGATACAGGAGCAATGTATCGTGCGGTTGGTCTTTATTATATTAATAAAAATATTGATGTTGAAAATGAAGAAGAAGTTAATAAAGTTCTTGATGATATTAATGTTGAATTTAAAATCATGGATGATGGTATTAAATTATTCTTAAATGGTGATGATATAACAGATAAAATACGTACTCAAGAAGTTAGCAATGCTGCAAGTAAGGTTAGTGTTCATAAATTAGTACGTGAAAAGATGGTTAGTATGCAACAAGAAATTGCTAAGAAGAATAATATTGTTATGGATGGACGTGACATTGGAACCGTTGTTCTTCCTGATGCTGATCTTAAAATATTCTTAACAGCAAGTGTTGAAGAAAGAGCTAATCGTCGTTATAAAGAATATATCGATAAAGGCCTTGAAGCTGATTTAGAACAAATTAAGAAAGAAATAGAAGAACGTGATTATCGTGATACTCATCGTGATAATAGTCCCCTTCGCGAAGCAGATGATGCAATTCATCTAGATTCAACAGGAATGGAAATCGAAGAAGAAATAAATTATATATTAGATTTTGTAAATAATATTAGAAACGAGGAATAAAAATGAAAAGAATGACAAGTCGTGAAATTAGAGATATGTGGCTTAAATATTTTAGTTCTCATGGACATAAAATAGTACCAAGTGCATCTTTAATTCCCCAAAATGATGATACATTATTATGGATAAATGCTGGTGTAACGCCATTAAAACGTTATTTTGATGGATCTGAAGTACCTATTAGTAAACGTCTTACAAATATCCAAAAATGTATAAGAACAAATGATGTTGATAATGTTGGAGTAACAAGACGCCATCATACTTTCTTTGAAATGATGGGTAATTTTTCTATAGGTGATTACTTCCGTGAAGAAGCTTTAGGTTTTGCTTTTGAACTATTAACGGGTAAAGAATGGTTTGATATTCCAGTAGAAAAATTATATGTTACAGTTTTCCCTGATGATGTTGATACCATTAATCGTTGGATATCTTTAGGAATACTACCTGAACATATTGTAAGACTTTCTGATAACTTTTGGGAAATAGGACCTGGTCCTTGTGGCCCTGATACCGAAATATTCTACGATCGTGGTAAAAAATATGATTTTGATGGTAAAGCTTTAAAACACTTTTTAAAGGGTGAAGATAATGAAAGATTTATTGAAATCTGGAATAATGTTTTATCACAATTTAATAGTGAAGAAGGTAAAGAAAGAAGTGAATATAAAGAACTTCCTAGTAAAAATATTGATACAGGAGCAGGTCTTGAAAGATGGGCATGTATTTTCCAAGATGCTGATTCAAACTTCGATACTGATTTATTCTTACCAATTATTAATAAAATAGAAGATTTATCAGGTGTAATGTATGATGGCTCTATGCCATTTAAAGTTATTGCTGATCATATTCGTGCGCTTACTTTCGCTTTATCTGATGGAGCAACCTTTGGTAATGTAGGACGTGGTTATATTTTAAGAAGATTATTACGTCGTAGTGTGCGTTTTGGTAAGAAACTTGGCCTTGATGGCTTGTTTATGTATAAACTTGTTGAAGTAGTTGTTGAAAATATGAAAGATGTTTATCCATACTTAGAAAAGAAAGAGGCACGTGTTAAAGCTCTTGTTATGCAAGAAGAACAATTATTTAATAGAACTCTTAAAGATGGAGAGAAGAAACTAGCTGAATTAATGGATGAATCTATTGATAAAACAATAAGTGGAGCCGATGTTTTTAAACTATATGATACTTATGGATTCCCATATGAATTAACTCTTGAATATTTAAATGAAAATGGATATACAACAAATAAAGAAGAATTTGATAAGTATATGGCTAAACAAAAAGAAACTAGTAAAAGTAATGTTCATCATGAAAATGTGATGTCTACTCAAAATGAAGCTTTATTAAATTTCACTCTTCCTAGTGAATTTGTTTATGACAAATATAAATTAAAAGGTAAAGTAATTGGTTTATTTAATAAAGATAAAGCTGTTGATAAAATTACTAAAGAAGGATTAGTTGTTCTTGATAAGACATGTTTTTATGCAACTGGTGGCGGTCAAGTAAATGATACAGGTATTATGACTTGTCCAACTGCTAAAGCAAGAGTACTTGATGTTAATAAAGCTCCTAATGGTCAAAATATTCATCAAGTAAAAATCCTTAGTGGTGTTATTAAAGTTGGCGATACTTTTGATTTACTTGTTGACGAAGATAAAAGAAAAAGAATTGAATGTAACCATTCATCAGTTCACTTACTTCAATATTCACTTCGTAGTTTAATTAGTAAAGAAATTAGTCAAGCTGGTAGTAAAGTTGATGAACAAACACTTCGTTTTGACTTTAATTATAGTGGTAAGATTTCTGATAATGAACTTATTGAAGTTGAAAATAAAGTTAATGAATTAATTGCTGCTAAGATTAAAAGAGAAGTTGAAGTTAAAAATATTAATGATGTTGATCGTAATGAAGTAATGGCTCTATTCGATGAAAAATATCATGATACTGTTCGTGAAGTAACTTTTGGTAATTCTCATGAGTTATGTGGTGGTACTCATACAAAGAACACATCTAATATTAAGAAATTTGCTATTATTGATTTTACATCTAAAGGAAGTAATGTTTATCGTATTGAAGCTGCTACTGGTGATAGGATAGAATCTTCTTTACTTGAATCTTCTAAACAATATAATGATGAAATTGTTAAGTTAGTTATTAAAGCTAAAAGTATTATTAGTGAAGCTAAAAATAATGGTATTAAGTTAAAATTTGAACCTGTTCTTCCTAAAGAAGAATATGATAGTTACAAAGATATTGTTTCATTAAAAAATACTTTATTATCTCTTCAAGAAGAAGTTAAGAATTTAGAGAAGGAATATAATAAAGTAAAAGAAGAAAAATTTGTTAAAGAATTATCTTTCTTAGAAGAAGATATTAAAGAAGTTAATGGTAATAAATATCTATTAAAACTTGTTGCTGATATGGATATTAATTCTTTAAAACAAGTTATGGATAATTTAGTTAATGAAAATGATAATTTATTTATTTTAATTGTTAATCAAATGAAATCTAATATTAATTTCTTAGCTCGATCTAATTCATCTATTAATGCAGGAACTGTTATTCGTGATGTAACTAATAGATGTGGTGGTAATGGTGGTGGATCTAATAAATTCGCTCAAGGAGCTGGAAAAGATATTAGTGAAATAAATGATATTTTTGATGAAATATTAAATGGTAAATACAATGAATAATTTATATTTTATAGAAAGTGATAATCATATAATTCTTGATAAGTATGTAAAAGAAATATTAAAAGATAATAAAATAATAGAAGAAGAATTAATAAGATATGATTTAGAAGAAGTTAATATTTCTGATGTTATTATGGAACTTAATACTTATGGACTATTTACAAGTAGAAAAATTGTATTTGCAAATAATGCAACTTTTCTAACAACAGATAAAAGTGATATTAATCATGATGTTGATGAATTTATAAAATATGTTAATAATCCTAGTGATAATATTCTTATTTTATCTTGTCGTAAGTTAGATGGTAAAAAGAATGTTAGTAAACTTGTTAAAGAAAAGTTTAAAATAATTGATGTTAATATCAACTATCAAGATTATGTTAAAGAAAAAACTAAAGGATATAAATTTAGTTCAAGTGATATTATTTACTTTTTATCACTTACTACTGAAGATATTGATAGAATTAATAATGAATTAGATAAATTATTAATGTATAAGTTAAATGATAAAGTAATAACAAAACAAGATATTGATTTAATTGTTGTTAAAAAGATTGATGATAATATCTTTGATTTAATTGAAGCAATTATTAAAAAAGATAAAAAAAGAAGTTTAATTATCTATAATGATATTGTTAGCTATGGAGAAGAAATCTTTAAAATACTAATTAGTTTATCTAATCAAATAAGACTTCTTCTTCAAGTTAAAATATTAAGTAATTTAGATGATTTAGATATTGCTGATAAACTTAATTTAAAAAATCCTAAACAATTATATTTTTTAAGACAGAAAATATTAAATTATAAAAAGAGTGAACTTGTTGATTATTTATATAAATTATCCATAATGGATGAAGAATTAAAATTAGGTAAAAGTATGGAAGATATTGTTTTTCCAGTTTTTATAGCAAGTTTATAAAGGGGAATAATTATGAAAAAGAATTATATAATTTATATTTTGATTATTTTAATTATTATTGTTTTAGTCTTAATATTTATGCCAAATAATAGTGATACAGCTATTCTTGTATTAAAGGGTGATGATTATGCCTTACTTGAAGGAGAAGACTATCATGATCCTGGTTATGAAATAAGAAATAATCAAAATGATATAAATAGTTATCGTGTTGATGTTTCAAATAATATTAATAATCAAATTATTGGAACATATAAAGTTAGTTATAAATTATATAATTCATCTAATCTTTTATTAGATACAAAAGAGCGAAAAGTATTTGTTATTGCAAATGATAAAAATATTGTTTTTGAATTAAATGGAGAAGAAATAGAATATTATTTTAAAGGAACATATAATGATAAAGGTTTTGTAGCTAAAAATAGAAACGTTGATATATCAAATAATGTTAGAGTTGATAATAAAGTTAATAATGATGTTATTGGAACATATAATGTTACCTATACGTTATTTGTAAATGGAAAAGAGAAGAAGTTAGAAAGAATAATTAATATTGTTGATGTTGATATAAAAGTAGGAAATGATTCTCAAAATAAGACATTAACTTTAGAAATAAATAATAAAGATTATGATTATCTTGTAATGCCAAATAATGAAAAAAATAGTAATAGAATTATTTCTTATAATTATAATAATGATAAAAAGATATCTTTTGATATTTATCTAAAAAGTGGTTCACATCAAAAATATGAAGTTGATATTAGTTCATTTGATAATGATAAACCAAGTGGTAGTTGTACAGCAACTCTTGATAACAATCGTTTTAATGTTACAGTATCAGCAACTGATTCTAGTGGTATTAAAAAATATCAATATAATAATAATGATTATACGGAAAATAAATTTAGTATTAATGATACAACTAGTCCTATTATTATTAAAGTATATGATAATAATAATAATTATGTAGAATTAACATGTAAGAAAAAAATGGGAAGTAGTATTAAAAGTATTAATACGAATAAATCATCATATATTAGTTGTAATTCTAGTTTAGATAATGATAATAAAATACTTGATGAAGGTATAAGAAGTTTTGGTTATAAAACAAGAGATGCTGTTACCTATAGCGCTTTATATCTTGCTAACTATAATAAAAAGATTGCTTATCAATGGGGAGGAAAATATCAACATAAAGGCTTAAATCCAAATTGGGGATGTCGAAAAGAAGTTAGTCTTCATGATGGTAGACTTATTTGTGCAAGAGAATTATCAAGTAATACATGTGAAGCTGGTCTTGATTGTACTGGTTATACAGCCTGGGCTTTTGTTCAAGCAGGATTTTCTCCAGATATTATAAGAACTAGTAGCCAATCAACAGGTATGTGGGGTAATTTTAATGCTAAATCTCATAAATATGCTTTTAATAAGAATAATTTAGACTATATTAATAAAATTCAAATTGGTGATTTAGTATGGAGAGAAGGTCATGTTGCAATGGTAATTGGAATTAGTAATGATTCTCTACAAATTGCAAATGCTAAATTAAATATTGATGTTCAAAATATAAGTAAATATACAGGAAAATCGATTGATGGACCAAGTAATAATTTTACGCATTTTGTTCTTTTTGAAGACTTTTATAAAATGTATGGAGCAAATAGCTAGTTACTTTACAAAGAGTTATATTTTTGCTATCATAAATTTGGATTGAAAAGGTTTTTCAATCAAGGAGGAAAATGAAAGAGATTATTTTAGACCATCCAATGGTTAAACACAAAATATCAATTTTAAGAAATGAGAAAACAAGTACAAAGGAGTTCCGTGAATTAGTAGCTGAAATTGCAAGTTTACTTTGTTATGAAGCACTTAAAGATGCTAAGTTAAAAAAGATTAAAGTTAAAACACCAATGGCTGAGACAACAGGATATCAAGTAGATGAAAATGATTATGCATTTGTACCAATTCTTCGTGCTGGAATGGGTATGGTAGATGGTGTACTTGAAGTTATGCCAAATGCTAAAATTGGTCATATTGGACTTTATCGTAATGAAGAAACATTAGAACCAGTTAAATATTATTGTAAACTTCCAAAGAATGCTAATAAAAAAGAAGTATTTTTACTTGATCCGATGCTTGCAACTGGTGGATCAGGTAGTGCTGCTATTGAAATGCTAAAAAAAGATGGCGTTAAGAAAATCAAATTCTTATGTGTTATAGCCGCTCCATGTGGTATTGAAAGAATAAAAAAGGATCATCCGGATGTTCAAATTTATTGTGCTCAACTTGATGAAAAACTAAATGATATTGGTTATATTGTTCCAGGCTTAGGAGATGCAGGGGACCGTATATATGGAACAAAATAGAAAGGAGAACTATAATGATTAAAGAATTTAAGGAATTCATTAACAAAGGTAATGTAATGGATTTAGCTGTTGGTGTTATTATTGGTGGCGCTTTTGGTGCAATTGTAACAAGTCTTGTTAACGACATTATTATGCCTTTAATAGTATGGATTACTGGTAAAGCTGATGTAAGTAGTTTATCAGTTAAAATTGGTGAAGCAACACTTGCATATGGTAATTTCTTACAAGCTATTATTAACTTCTTAATTATTGCCTTCGTAATTTTCTTAATAGTTAAAGCAATGAATAAAGTAATTAAGAAAAAGGAAGAAGAAAAACCAGCTAAGAGTGATGAAGTTAAATTACTAGAAGATATTCGTGATTTATTAAAAAAACAAAAATAAGAGTTTATTAAAACTCTTTTTTTATGTATAATGATAATAGAGGATATAGTATGAAGAATAAGAAATACTTATTTTTATTATTAATAATACCAGTTCTAGTTATGTTTATAAGTAGATCTTTTTCACTTACTTATAATAGAGCAATACCAAGTGTATCATTTGAAAGTGCTAGTTATCCAGATTCTGGAACATTTCATATAGATAAAAGTGCTAAATGGACTGGTATCGGAGAAGCAGAAGTTAACTTTAACGTAACAACTGAAGCAAAGGGAATGGAAACAGAAATAAATAAATGTAGAGATGTTATTTTTGTATATGATATTTCTGCATCAATGCGTGGAAGAAAAATAACTAAAGTAAAAGAAGATACTATAGCTTTAATTAATGATATGTTTAAGGAAGAGTGTAAGCCTAAAATCGCTTTAATACAGTTTGAAACGACATCCCAAATATTAACAGGATTTACGGATGATAAAACGCTTCTAACTAGTTTAATAAATAATCTAACACCAACAGGGACAACAAATTATAATGCTGCTCTTTTAAATGTAAGGGAGGTATTATCTGATTATCATGCTGATTCTAATAGAAATTTAGTAACATTATTTTTTACAGATGGATATCCAAATGTTGATACACCAAATGAGAAAGCAACATATCAATTGTTGAAAGAAAATTACCCTTATATGACTATTACAGGCATTCAATATGAAATGGGAGATGAAATAATACCCCAATTAAAGGCCATAACTGATTATCAATATGCAGTTGATCAAATAACCTTAAATTCTGTTTTACCAGCAGCTGTTGAAACAACAAGTGAAACCTTTTCATATAATGAATTTATTGTAACCGATTATATTCATGATGGATATTTTCGCCTTGATTCTGTTAATGATATAGAAGTATCAATGGGAACAGTGTCACTCGAAGAAAACGATGGTGTTCAAAAAATAGTATGGACTATAAATAATATGGTAACAGGCTTTAATGCCAATATGAAAATAAAATTAAAAGCTAAGCCTGAAATAAGAGCAGTAACAACTTTCTATCCAACAAATAAAGGAGAAGAAGTCGATTATGAAATATCAGATGGAACGGAAGAACATGTTGAAAGTGAATTAACACCAGTTCTTGAAGATGGCTTTAATGTTATATATGATTCTAATACGCCAGATGGATGTAATTTAAGTGATTTTCCGATTGAGAGACATTACTTATTTGAAACAGTAACTAAAAAAGAAGAAGCACTAGTGTGTAATGGATGGACATTTAGAGGCTTTGATATTATCGATGAAGATAGAACTGATATGGAAATAACAGATTCTAACACATTCATTATGCCAAGTCATGATGTTCATATAAAAGGTATATGGACAAAATTCGAACTCGAAAAAACAATGGATGGAAAAGTTAAAAAGATAGCAAATGGAACATTAATGAAATATAATTTCAATAATTCTACGACCTTCGGCAGAAATATAAGTAGAGATAGTTTTGAATCAATAATAACCCAAGATGAGATGAATATTCCTGATAATGCTATCGATGTATGGGATGTATCAGTTGAACAGAATGGATCAATAATGGCATGGTATGTTGACTCCGATAACAATGGTAAATATGAATTATATTTAAGTGCAAATGGTACAATTAAAGCTAATCCAGATAGCTATTATGCTTTTTATTATTTTACAAAT
>Ga0247611_10001639_pt1 | contig 39406 bp, 31 predicted proteins | sample 177DNAGHGhighgp2_FD_192422 | JGI IMG/M metagenome (GOLD analysis project Ga0247611, IMG submission 192422) | Sheep rumen microbial communities from Palmerston North, Manawatu-Wanganui, New Zealand - 1770 DNA GHGhigh gp2 | ecosystem: Host-associated > Mammals > Digestive system > Stomach > Rumen... | reverse complement strand
TTGACTTTTTAGGCTTCGCGAAAAAAATTATCAGCAGCAATATTCCAAGATATAGAGCGGCAATTCCGAGCGTAATCCAGCAGAACAGGTCTGAACGGGGTGCCAGTCCTACAAGAAGGAGGACAGGAAGTCCGAACAAAATACCGACGCTGCTTCCCGTTACAAGATTATTGGCTGCAGGTGTGGACAGATTAGGATCAACTTCACGGAGAAGCAGAACGCCGGAACTGATCGTTCCTGTCATCATTCCATACATGGATATCAATCCTTCGATATAGTAATCAGGATAGACCTTCCTGCATACGATCGACAGATGTACCCAGGTGGTAATTGCTCCTGCGACAGCAAGAAGAATAAACGGAACCCACAGATCCCTTATATCCTCAAGCTTTATGGCAGCTATTCCTGCAACTATCATAAGATCAAAGAAAAAACCTGATATACGGTTGAGCAGGAAATTATTCTGATATTGACGGTGTATGATGCCTTTCTTACGTCCTTTCTCAAGAATAACCCTGAGAAGAGTTGCAAGAGCTGAACCGATTATAAAATTGAATCCCCAAATAAGTGAATTGACTGAGTTGGCAATTCCTTCTGATATAGCAGAAATCCCCGAAGTAATTCCCCATGAAGCAAGATAAGTAATCAGATATATGAGCAATACAATGGAAAACTGTATCGACAGTTTATCTATTGAATCGGATATCGGGATCTCATTTTTACCTTGGAAGAAATCAACTGTAGGCTGCTCATCCGCGGCAGACCTGGCGGAGGTTATCTTCCCTTTGCGCAGCCAGACATTGAGGATGATCACACCTACAATGCAGGCAACCAGGTATCCTGCTGCAGCAATAGACAAGCCGAAGCTGTGACCTCCGGTAAAGCCGAGTGATTCATATGTACTGCCGATATTATTAGCCTGACCCGGGCCCTGACCATATCCCATCGGGAGAAGGAGGCCTGATGCTCTGAACAGATCCGGCATAAACGTATAGCTGAGCGTCAATGTAATTACAAGTCCTGTAACTGCCTGCACCATATATGAACTTACGATCACAGCACCGGATTTCAGCCCGGTCAGATTATGATCTTTTACTCTCTCGGGAGGAACACGCAGACTCATAGCAATGAAGCCGAGCGCGATACCGTGGTAAACGATCATTTCGAGCAGAGATGTATCCATCTTGAGGGGCGTAACATATTCGATGATCAGTAGAATAAAGCCTGCAAGAACTGCAATTGGCATAAGACTCTTGCGAATAAAAGGAATCTTCTGGCGGAGGAAATTTGCCGTAAGCACTGCACCTGCAATCAACCCCAACTGGATAATGATATTCCACAGTTCATGGTTTGCAGCAGTGTAATCCATTGATCAGATAACCTTCCAATACTCGTAATACTTACGCAGATTTGTACCTTTATCGGTACGGATTTGATAATACTCTTTTTTACAGCTAAAGAAAAGACGGTTTGTAAAGGCCATTGCCATATGGGTCAATTCATTCTCCGGGAATACCTTGCCGCAGATCTCAAGCTTGTCCTCATACTGAATCAGACGTCCGCGTCCGGCAGAAATCTCATTATGATCCGCATCAACCTTGGTAAGGATCAGATCCTCGTCCGCAAACAGATAGTCTTCATGCGGGAAATCAAGCTTGGAAAGTCTTTCTCTCTCCCATCTGTCCCATTCAGAGATATTGCTAAAATGCTCTGTTTTCTCAAAAAAGCCTGTCGATGAAAGCGAATTTGTCATGCCGCAGGAACAGGTAATGCTGTTGTCTTTTGTTGCAAGTCCGCCTATCTTTCCACACTCAGGACACATATAAAGCATTCTTTCAAGGCCTTCCGCCCTGCGGTGCTGCTTATATATGACAGGATCTGATTTCTGGCGTTCCCAGCAGTTCTCATATATATCATGCTCTATGGATTCATTTATCTGTTCAGGGGTCATCTGATGGAGTCTGTCAGGCGTATATACATTTACAGGGTGACCATATATCTTGCCTCTTGTAATATTCCTTCTCCATCTGGGAAGAGCCAGGTATGCACCTTCGAGTCTGTATGTAACAAGCGTCGCCCCTGCCGTCCTGATAAGCTTGCCTGTAGACGGAACTATACTCTGACTGATACCGTCCCAGCAAAGACCACCCTCAGCGAAAATGCATATGGAATGTCCTTCCCTGATATGTGTAAGACATAACTTGACGGTATCTCTTCCGACAGTTCCCTTGCGGCGAGAGATAGGATCGAAAAGGAATCTGATAAGCTTTGAGACGATCCCCATTCGAAAGAGGTGTTCACCTGCAACATAATAGACCTGCTTATGATTAAGACTCATAGCGACAATAAACGGATCCCAGGAAGTGACATGATTGGAGATAAGTATGATAGGTCCTTCCACATCAACCTGCTCGTTAACGAGGTTAAAAAGAGGATATATCAATAAACGGGACAAAGCTTGAAGAACTCTCCATCTCCTCTGAATACGCTTATGTTTCTTCTGTGCCTTTTTTATCTCTATATCATTCATTAATGTCATCCGTAAAAAACGATGTCCGCCGTCTCACACCGGAGACATAAGGCGGACATCGGATGATCCTGGTGGGCGATACTGGACTCGAACCAGCGACCCCCTGCATGTCAAGCAGATACTCTAACCAGCTGAGCTAACCGCCCAAGACTTTAGGATTATACTTTATTAATTTATAATAGGCAAGTATCAGGATACTGTTTCTGCCAAATGCTGGATAAATTCGGATTCGGAGAATAAGCTGATACCGCACATGCTAAGCACACCCATGATTATTCCTGCGAGCAATACGCCGAGCATAACAGCCGTAACACTCGTCTTGAAATCCATATCCAGAAGGCTTGCGGCAAGTGTCCCGGTCCAGGCACCTGTTCCGGGAAGCGGAATGCCTACAAAGAGCATCAGTGCAACAAAAAGACCTCCCCTTCCTGCCTTGGACTGCAATTTCTCTCCGCCTTTGTGTCCTTTCTTGAGACACCAAGAGAAGAACCGTCCGATAAACTTCTTATCCGCACCCCACTCAAGAACTCTCCTTGCAAAGAAGAATATAATCGGTACAGGAAGCATATTGCCAACAATACATACCGCATATGCGGCAACCGGCGGGATTCCTACGATAAGAGCAAAAGGCAGCGCGCCTCTAAGTTCGATCAGAGGGATCATTGATATAAGAAAAGCAAGTAAGTATTTCTTGATCATTATAGTGTCTCCGTTAGTTTGTCCAAAGAATAATAACATACATATAATAAATAATAAAGGCTGCCGGTCGTTTGGCAGCCTTTACCTGAGTTGATGTTAATAATAATCAGAATGCGAATGAGTTGTTACCAAGTGTCTTCTCAAGATCTGTTGTATCATAAGAAGCATTCATAGCAACCTTCTTGCTGATCAAACCGTCACGGAAGAGTCTTACGAGGTCTTCATTGAGAGTATGCATTCCAACGTTATGACCGGACTGGATAGCACCGGGGATCATAACGACCTTATCCTCACGAATGAGGTTCTGAATAGCGTTAGTACCAACCATGACCTCTGTTGTGAGAACACGTCCGTTACCGTCCATTGTAGGAAGGAGCTGCTGTGAGATAACGCCACGGATACTTGTAGCAAACTGTGAACGGATCGTAGCCTGCTCTTCAACAGGTGAACCGTCGATGATTCTGTCGATAGTCTGAGCAGCACTCTGTGTATGGAGAGTTGAAAGCACAAGGTGTCCTGTCTCAGCAGCTGTAATAGCAGCCTTGATAGTCTCGAAGTCACGCATCTCACCTACGAGAATGATATCAGGGTCCTCACGGAGTGATGAATGAAGTGCTGATGCGAATGAAGGTGTATCACGGTGCAGCTCACGCTGGTGGATCATAGCACGGTTGTGAGGATAGATATACTCGATAGGATCCTCGATCGTAATAACGTGCTTAGCTTCGTTCTTGTTGATATAGTCAACTACTGCAGAAAGAGTTGTTGTCTTACCTGAACCCGTAGGACCTGTAACAAGGAGAATACCGTTCTGGGAAGTAGCCAGTGTCTTGATTACTTCAGGAAGACCAAGATCTTCAAATTCAGGGATCTGAGCCATAAGGAGACGGATGCTGCATGCCAGGTTATTACGCTGATGGTAAACATTTGCTCTAATACGGACTTCATTGTCGATCATAAGACCCAAGTCAAGGTCTTCTCCTGCTTCTACTCTCTCAATGTCCTTGTCAGACAGGATCGTGTAGATCATCTTAAGTGATTCTTCAGCTGTAGGACGCTGGTCAAGGATATGGAGAACACCATATCTTCTTACTGCAAGATTTGTACCAACCGTAATATGAACGTCTGAACACTCATGCGCGATCGCGTAATCCATCAATTCTTCAAAAGTCATAAATCCACCTCCGTGAAATAAATACACAAAAATTATACAATATAGGGAAAAAATTTAACATAGCAATTTTGATGTTTGTTAATTATCGATAAAACTGCCATGCTCTCCCACATATTCCATTCTGTCTACACGCTCATATACAAAACTCTGCTTATAACCATATCCGCGGTCGAGAGCATCTTTGTCTATGACATAAAACATATAGACCCTTGTTCCGACCTCTGGAGGCGTATCGCCTGGTGTGAACAGTGTGGGTTTAAATGCGCTGTCGGCATAGCTGACGACTGTTCCCTCATCCGTGATCTCATGTTCGGCAATGTAGGTCTCGTCAACATACCAGTCTTCTCCAGGATAGAGCTTATCAAGGTACAACGATTCGATCATCTCATCTGTTATCTGAGGCAGCGTAGTCTCAGAAGTCTCTCCGTTGATCTTTTCCACCAGAGGATTCCATGACGTCTCGACCGTCTGCTGCGCAGCAATACCCGATGACAGGAACAGTGCAAGACCCACGCCGACCACTGTAAATGCAATTCCCATGACCATCGCTAGTGCGACACCTGCCGGATGATTAGAATCAGGTCCGAGGATATTCTCCGGATGTCTCGGATCTATCCTGATAGCCGCAGTCTGCCCTAATGCTATGTCAGAATCCCTGCGCACAGGGAATTCATCGTATACACATTCATATTGAGTTCCGCTATATGAATATCTGAATACGGGAGATGTATATACAAAATAGCTGACCATCCCGGAATCACCTGCCTTATCCGATCCCGCATAGCGCACATAACCTGTGCATGTTGCAGATACCTCCTGCGTATAGACAATCTTCGATGATAAAACCCTGAAAACCATGATCAGGATAAGAGCAACCCCTGCCAGGCCAAAAGCCAGAGCGCATATTGTAATGAAAAGTTCCCCGCCCCTGAAATGATCTCTGAAGATAATAACGAGTCCTATAGCAACAGCCCCTATGGTGATAAAAACACCCATTATTCTGTTTTTCAAAGCCAGGCTTGCTGTATCAGTCTTTTCTGCCTGACCTGTCAGGATAAGCGATATACCTGCAAAAGCAAAGAATGCGCAGAAGATGAGGCCTCCTATAACCAGCTGCTTCAGGAGAAAAGCTACCACCATGGCGATAAATGCTGCAATTATAACAATATATCCGACCAGAGTCTTTTTCCTCTTTGTCTCCCGGTCTTCATCTGTCAGATCATCCGGCTCTCCCGGGCCGTATAATTTGGAATTGATATCACGGATATCAGTCGTCAGGATCTCTTTGCGAAGAGCAGTATAATCATCGATCATCTGATTATATTCATCTTCGCCGATAAACTGTTCTTCACTGTATTTCCACTGCGGATTCTTCCTGTTGTAAAGCATAGCCGTATCCCCCACTCCAACAAGCCTTTGTCAACAAACCGATTATAACATATAATGCACCTATGGCACGGATACTCGTAATCGAAGATGATCATGATATCAACAACATCCTCACCGGACTTCTGAGTTCAGCAGGATATGATGTATCACGCGCTTTTTGCGGAGAGGAGGCAAAACCTCTCATAAAGACCGATCCGGACCTTATACTGATGGATCTGATGCTGCCTGATACAACCGGCGAAGAGTTATTGAAAATGGTCAGATCCGGCATACCTGTCATAGCGGTCAGCGCTAGGAGTTCCGTTGATGACAAAGTGGATCTCTTAAGTCTCGGATGCATTGATTACGTAACCAAACCTTTCGATAATAAAGAGCTTCTCGCAAGAATAGAAGTCGCTCTTAAGTTCAAGACAAAATCGTTCTCTTATTCATTCGGAGATATTACATTGGATGAATCTGTTCACTCCGTTTTGATCGATGATGCGCCTGTCAGGTTTACCCCCACCGAGTATGCGATAATCAAAGTTCTGATAATGGATCAGGACCGTGTAATATCAAGATCTGAGCTCCTTGAGAAAGCAACTGAATTCACACCCGATCTCGTTGAAGAATCACTTAAGGTCCACATGAGCAATCTGCGCCGCAAGCTTAAACAGGCAGGCAGCAGAGTCGAGATCGAAGCCGTCTGGGGGATCGGATTTAAGTTAACCTTTTCTTAACTGTTTTTCGCAAAGCCGATGTAATATGCTCTAACCATGGAGGTGCAATACCATGGATTATATTCTTACGACTGACGGTCTGTTCAAGAGTTACGGAAAAAACGAAGTCCTGAAGGATGTTTCGATAAAAGTTCCAAAGGGATCGATATTCGGCCTTATAGGCAAGAACGGTGCCGGCAAGACTACACTTATGAGGATCATCACTGGACTTCAGGTACAGAATAAGGGAACTGTAGATATCACATGCCCCCTCATCGGTGCACTCATAGATACACCTGCATATTACAGAAATCTGAATGCATATGAGAATCTCAAGATACAGTTCATTAATCTGGGACTCACATCATATGAAGATATATCGGAGATCATCGATCTTGTAGGCCTCGACATCGCAGGCAAAAAACCTGTCAGGTCCTATTCAATGGGAATGCGCCAGCGTTTAGGACTCGGAATTGCCATGTGCGGCAATCCTGATCTTATAATCCTGGATGAACCGATCAACGGACTGGATCCCCAGGGTATCGTATTAATCAGAGAGCTGATACTTAAGATCAACAAAGAACGCGGAACGACATTTATAATCTCAAGCCATCTTCTTGATGAACTCGCAAAGATCGCAACAGACTTTTCTTTCATTGACAACGGCAAGATCATCAAGCAGATAAGTGCCGATGAAATGCACAACAAATCAGGCAATAAGATCCATGCAAAAGTCAGTAATGCAGAAAGCCTCTGTAAGACTCTCGATGATAATGACATAACCTATGAGATAACCGGAAATAACGAGTTAACTATAGAAGGAGATATCACTCTGTCTTCATTAAGCAATCTCGCTGCGGAAACCGGCTGTGAACTGATCGAATTCAATCATGTTGACACAAGTCTTGAAGGTTATTTCATTAATCTCCTGGAGGGATGATATGGCACGTGTATTAAGATCACTTTTTTATCGTCTGCTTCATAATAAAAAATTCTACATAATCACAGGTCTTCTCCTTGTGAGTGTGGCTGCCATATTTCTCTTTGGACAGAATTCCCAGGTTCTTATGAACCACACTGAGCAACATGTCCACAACCACAATGGAACACTTGATGAAGTCTATGTCAATTATGAAGAAGAGGATCCGCTCGTTATCAATAAGCTCACTCAGAATATTTATATGGGCATATTCCCGTGCGTTCCAGGTCAGACTTACATTTATCAGCCTTCAATCTACAATGCCGCAGTTGTCAGCACTCTTCTGTCCATAGTCATTATCTTGATATTTGCTGCTGACGGAATAGTTGTTTTCTCGTTCTTCGGCGATATGTTCTCTGACGATGCCATACGCAATATGATCACAGTAAAAACGCGCAAAGAAACGATATATATATCATCGATAATTATCAATATTTGCGTAATCATATTCATGTATATAACGGTCTTTGCCGTAATGGCGCTTATCGTACTTACAACTGAGCTTTATCCTATCATCTACTTCCCTGCTTTCATATCAGCGGTACTTACCGGATTGATCGTTACTGTTGCTCTATCTTCACTGTTCATACTTATACTGTTCATGTCACAAAATGAGATACTGGCTTTCATCTTTTCTGCGATGCTGGTGGTATTGACCTGGACCTGCTTCTCGATGGCTCTTTACCCCGGACGTCCTTTCGAGACTCCTTACCAGATGGATGAGAATCAGGCAAGCAAATTTCTGTCAGGCGGATACAGTATCCTTGGCGACAAGGAATGGTATTTCCCGGTTGACGACTTCAGAATCGGAAGAGTATATGTTCCCGAGGATGATATAACTTTCGACTTTGCATCGGACAAGCCGAATAAATACTATACCGGAGACAAAATGAGCAATCTTGGAAAGACACTGTTCAGATCCAACATCATGTATTATCCGTGCGAAATGCTCATGTGGAATTACTATCCGATGTACCGTGACGGGCTACTGACAAGATATACCGCTGTATCGGCAGGATATCTGATACTTCTTCTGACAGCGGGAAGTTACTGCGTATACAAACGTAATATTAATTAAGTGGTGATTACTATGTTTAGACTGATCAAATCAATGTTATACAGAATGACACATGACCTGTTCTTCTATCTTGCAGTCGGAATATGTGTATTCCTGTCGCTGATCTCGTTCGGAGTAATGGGTTATATGGAAAACCATGTTACATCCAATTATGATGAGAGCGTAACAGTATCATTTGAAGATGAGGATCCGCTAAATGTCAGCAAACATCTGATACTCGATAATAACGTTTACAAAAATGTTCCGGGACACGACATACTTTACCGTGACTCTCTTGACAATCTTAAAGCCACGACCAATTCAACCATATCTGTCAGTGTTGTTGTACTGTTCGTTGATATCCTTTATCTGGTTCTTTTCTTCGGAGAAATGTTTACAAAAGGAGCGATCAGAAATATGATCACCACAGGATTATCGAAGACAAAGATCTATATCTCATCCATACTGATGAATATCTTCTTCCTGATCATATTCTCTGCCATTGCGTTCATATCATGCGGATTCTTTTCCTTGATCCGGGACAGGCATCCTATTATCTATGTTCCCGCATTTGCAACATTCCTTCTGGCTGAACTCTTAGTCGGCACTGTCTTGTCTTCTCTTGCAATACTTATCATATTCATTACTCAAAGACCTCTTAAGGCCGTACTTATAATGATAGGTTGCGTAATAGCCCTTTCTGTCTTAAGCAGCTTCATCGACATCAACGAAGCATTCGATACTAAATACGAACACGATAACCTGGCCTTCTCCCGTGAGATCGCTAAGCTGGACGATTTCGAATGGTATATTCAGGTCAGCGACTTCCAGCTTTTCACGATCCGCAAAGCTGACGGCACAGTTTACAAAGACTACCGGACTGAAAATCTTAACGAATACTATATTGGTGATACGAAGGCAACTATACTGCGGACGATCTGGCGTCTGTCCATAACAAATCTGCCTTTGGAAACATCTGTATTCTATATCTATCCAATGTACCGTGATGGTATCTTTACCAGATATATCGTCGTATCATCGGTCTATTTAGCTGTGATAGCTGCAGCAGGATGCGCGGTCGTAAAGAAGAGGAACATCAACTGACCTTTAACAGTTGTTTAAGCACAGGCGGCAAGTATATAATGATTGCATGTGGATCTTAATTGCCTTAAGCATCGTATTACTTGCCGCTTCTATCACCCTTGTCATCAAGGTCGTACTTCTGCGCCGCGCTTTCACAGAGATCGATGATCAGGTCAGAGATCATATTGACGGAACAAACTCATCTTCATTCCGTCTCTCCACTTCAGACAAGTGTGCAAGGCATCTGGCAAATGATCTTGATGATGAATTGAAGGAACTTCACCGTGAACGCATTTTTCTGCAAAACGGTGACAAGAGAATGAAGGAGAATGTAACAGCCATCTCTCACGATCTCCGCACACCGCTTACGGCCATCAATTCATATGTTGATCTGTTGTCTTCCGAGACTGATGAAGCAAAGCGGAAAGAATACCTGGACCGCATCAAGGACAGGACTGAAGAACTCAAATACATGACAACAGAACTGTTCAATTATTCTGTCTCCAGCGACACACAATATGATTCTAAGTTATCAACAGAAGATCTCAATCTTAAGAATATCATCGGGGACAGCCTCCTCTCCTTCTACAAGGAATTCTCTTCGAAAGGGATTACTCCGGCAGCTGATTTTCCCGAAGAGGAAATCATCATCAACAGCAACCGCAAAACATTGATGCGCATCTTCGATAACATATTCAGCAACGTTGCAAAATATGCGGAATCTGATCTGTCGGTTACACTTACAAAAGACGGAACCGTTACTGTTAAGAACGATGCAAAAGGATTAACTCCGGTTCAGGTTTCCAAGATGTTCGACAAATACTATACTGTAAATGACGGCAAGAATTCCACAGGGCTCGGACTCTCCATCGCACGTGATCTTCTCGGCACGATCGGCGGACAGATCAGTGCTTCTCTCGATGACGGATATCTGAGCATTACGATAACGACGGGGAAAAAACAGGCATAAAATGGAACTGCGCAACAGATTATTTGACGAAAAAGAATTATTCACATACCTTGATTTTTTATCTACCGGAAATGGTATGACTGAAACAAACAAAGCGCTCTATTACATGCGTGACAAACATTCCGGTCAGTACCGTAAAACAGGAAAACATTCATCAGAACAGGTTCCGTATATTAACCACCCGCTTATAATGGCATACCATGCATATTCACTCGGTATAGAAGATGATATAATTCTCGCCGCCATTCTTCTCCATGATGTTGTAGAAGATACGGATGTGACATTGGAAGAACTCCCCTTCTCCACTTATGTCAGAGCCCTCGTCGGTCTTGTGACTTTTGCTGTTATCCCGGGAAAGACAAAAGAGGAATCAAAGGACGAGTACTATAAAGCCATCAGATGCAACGGCAAAGCCTGCCTTATCAAGCTGATCGACAGATGCAATAATGTATCAACCATGTCAGCTGGTTTTGACCGGGATAAGCTTATTGAATACATTGACGAGACCGAGCAGTATGTACTGCCTCTGGCAGAAGCATTGAAGAATGACCACCCTGAGTATTCTGATATTGCTTTCGTGGTGAAATATCAGATCATTGCTGTTATTGAGACAATAAAGAATCTGATCACAGACTGACTTTAGAATCCCATCTCCGCCAGATCCCTTACAATATCGACATAAAACTGTCTGATATCCGCTATCTTATTGCCTTCATTCTTACCGAAAGCAAGCGGGAGACGCGTCATGTCAACAACATCACAGTGGGATACACCCCTCCATGACTTGCCTTCATATACGCCTCTGAAGTTGCCCCATTTGACGTCACGCGGAGTTACCAGGCCATCGTTTCTGTCTCCTCCGTGTTTCTTGACATATGGGTATGTTATGAGGAATACCGGATCACCGATAAATGATTTGCATACTGTTGCATAACTCTGATAATAGACTCCAGGAACGTCAGGATTCTCTCTGTTGAACACTTCTGCAGAAGACGTCATAAAACTCCTGTACACCTTATATGCATTAGGCTTTTTGTCACCGAAAAGCTTAAGCCAGTTATCAGTAAATTTAGCATACGACTTGAAGAACCACTGATGCCATGTCATAAGCATATCAACGGCATAGGAACCGTTGTGTGGAGTTCCTACCGTAGTAAGAGATGCCACATAATCTGCCATATTAAGGTGGGACAGCATATACCTTATATCAAGCCCTCCTTTGGAGTGCGCGATGATATTAAACTTCTCTATATTGTGTTCGGCACAGAGCATCTTTATTCTCTCCGCAAGGAATTCAGCATTATCCTCAGCAGTTGCATTGCTGTCCTGTTCGCCGAAATAGACATCAACTCCCTCGGCTCTCAGCGCCTTGGGGATCCTGCCCCAGTAACAGACATGCTTCATATCGCGGAAAGAGATTCCGTGAACAAGTAATACAGGGTACTTAAGATCTATCATGCAATCCGTCCCTGTACTTTGCGGGCGTTGTCCCGCATTCTTTTGTAAAGACTCTTGTAAAATAACTCTGACTCGGAAAAGCCAGCGCATTAGATATCCACATTATGGGGTAGTCAGAGTGCTTGAGCATATTGCATGCCGTCTCCACCTTCTTAGCCAATATATAGTCGCTGATACTAACCCCCGTCTCCTTCTTGAAGAGGCGTGACAGGTATCCCTCTGACAGTCCTGTTAGTTCACATAACTTGGTCATATTTATACGTTCATCCAAGTGTTCCAAAATATAATCAATACATTTTACCACATGTCTGCTCATTACGTTTTCTTTTGCGAGTGAGCGCATTCTCCTGGCATAAGCCAGGCTCATGTCGTCATGAAGATCTGAAATCTCAGATATAGAACCGAGCAGATCACACTGCTGGATATAGTAGTCGCTCATGCTGTAGGATTCTGACAGCTGCATTCCTCCTTCAATGCAAGTACGTGCGATCATTGCCGTGGATATCACGAAATGATATTTCATATTCTGAACGGAATCTTCGGACAGTTCACCCAGACCTTCCTTCAGGTGGAGAGGTTCTTTGCACAGGCGTCTTACTTTCGCAACGTCACCTAATCTGATGGAATTATAGAAATCCTGTTCCGGCAGGAGAGGTGCGTGTATTATCCTGTAATCCCTGTTCAGGAATTCCTGATAAGATATCTTTTTACTTCTTGCTGACATGGAGTAATTATATCATTAAAAGATAAATTTAGTCATTATTTATACATCATGTGACCAAGCCGTATGTTATTTTTATTCTAACAACATAAAGAGAGGCAGGGCCGCTTATGAACAAACGCAAATTTATCAGTGCTGCGATAGCAGGCATCACTGCTTTGTCCATGCTTACATCATGTACAGGCACAGGTGATACGTCAGAGAGTACGGAAGAGACTACTGAGCCGACTGTTATCGAGACTACACCTACCCCTGAGATCGAAGGTTATAACCTCCTGTGGAGTGATGAGTTTGACGGAACTGAGCTTAATCTTGACATCTGGACACGAGAAGTCAGAGAACCGGGTTGGACTAATAACGAACTTCAGGAATACAGAGATTCCGAAGAGAATGTTTTCGTACAGGACGGATGCCTTGTATTGAAAGCCATCAAGACTGAAGTTGACGGACGTCCCTACTACACATCAGGTAAAGTTAATTCCCAGAATAAAGCCGACTTCATGTACGGCAAGGTCGTTATCCGTGCCAAGGTACCCGAAGGACAGGGACTGTGGCCTGCAGCATGGATGATGCCTCAGGATGAGAGTTTCTACGGTCAGTGGCCCAAGTGCGGCGAGATCGATATCATGGAAAACCTCGGTCAGGATCCCGGAACATCTTATTCCACAATTCACTATGGAGAACCCCACGCAGAGCAGCAGGGAACCATTACACTTGATAACGGAACATTCGCATCTGACTTCCACATCTATTCCGTTGAGTGGGAACCCGGCGAAATGAGATTCTACACAGATGACGTTCTTGTTCTCACAGTCAATGACTGGTTTACTGCAGTAGAAGGCGAAGATGACAAGCCTTATCCCGCTCCCTTCAACCAGCCCTTCTTCGTTCAGATGAACCTCGCTGTAGGCGGTGACTGGCCGGGTAATCCTAATGCTTCCACAGACTTTGATAATGCAGAGTTCCTTATCGACTACGTCCGCGTATATCAGCTCCCCGAGTATGATACAAACGTTGAGAAGCCCCCGATGGTTTTCAAGGATCCTCTGGAAGACGGCAACTATATCTACAACGGTGATTTTGCTGTAGCAGAAGATCTTGATGATGATACTGACTGGCAGTTCCTCCTCTTCCTTGAAGGCGAAGGAGAAGCTCATATCGAGGATAACATGGCTGTTATCTCATCAACCAACGACGGTACAGAAGAGTATTCTGTACAGTTCCTGCAAGCTGACATGCCTGTCCTCAAGGACCATACATACCGCGTAACATATGAGGCCAGAGCAGATGAAGCCCGCGACATCGTTGTTGCAGTAACGGCACCAAACAATGGTTGGAGCAGATACTATCCTGATACTCCGGTTGATGTTACAACAGACTGGCAGACATTCACATTTGAATTCACTTCTGACAAGAAAGACGATAATTATGCCCGTCTCGAGTACAACCTCGGTAACCATGGATATACATCCACAGTTTATCTGCGCAATATAAGATATGAAGACATAACAGATTAACCCCCTGTTTGTTGTACTAATATCGGGGCCCGGTTCACATTTGTGACCGGGCTTTGATATTTGTTAACGCATCTTTTGCACCAACACTGCTGATAATTGGAATATAGCAAAGGCTATCAGATTAATCTTGAAAGGGGATTACACTATGGAATTGGATTTAAATCAGTTGTCACAGATCAGTGGAGGAGAGCTTACAGATGAGAAAAAGGATTTTCTCCGTGAATTTATGAAGAGACTAAAACGCGATGGAAGGACAATGGAAGATTTGCTTGCACTCTCTAATGATCCTGAGATCAACAAGTATATTATGGATATGTGGCCTCATTGGGGCGAATAATCTCCGCTAAATAATTATTTATAGAATCGGCTTCAATTGCAGCCGATTTTTTATGCAAGCCTTTAGGTAAAGCATTTGTAACAATGTTACACAGATCTGATCTACCAGTCTTAACAAGAACATAAGCAGAGACAAATATTATCTTAAACGCAAATAATTTATCGTTTATCGTTAAATTGTTGTTGACAAAGATTAAACCACGGTGTAATATCACATCATCAGGAACAACGGTGCCGGCAAAACACACACCTGAGAATAAGGAGATTTAAGGAGATTAATAAAATGAATGAAGAGAATGTAAAGCTCACAAAGATCAAGAAGAGCTGCAGTGTAGGTAAAAAGATATCTGTATTCCTCTGCATCATGTGTATCGTGGGATGTGTAGCAGCACTTATCGCCGGAATCGCACTGATCACATCAGCAGAGACGTACGAACCTCAGATAGTGGAAGCGATCGAATCAGGCAAGATCAATACATCTAAAAACAGCATAGGATCTGTAAGCCTGTTCAATGTAGAAGGGGTAGATCCCTCTGACTGGGAGTCAGATATTCCTGCGGTCCGCAATGCTCTTGATGCTCATCCCTACTCTACTATCTATGGAATCTACTGTATATTAATGTCTCTGACGATTGCCGTAGCTGCAGTGATGATGAAGCTGATAAGCAGTGTTTTCGCGATAATAGAGAAAGAAGAAACACCTTTTACCGATAAGGTCATCCGCAGAGTCACCATTGTAATGATCGTGATCAGCGGTTTCCTTCTCATGACGGCAGGCGCAGCATTCGGAATCCTTTGCGGTCTTGCAACATGGGTCATCTATACGGTAATGGATTACGGCAAGACATTGCAGATCCAGTCTGATGAGACGTTGTAAGGGAGGATAATATGGGACAGATTATATTGAGATTGGACAGAGTCATGGCAGACCGCAAGATGTCGCTTAATGACCTGGCAGATAAAGTAGGTGTATCCAATGTCAACCTCTCCAAGATGAAGAACGGTAAGATCTCGGCGATCAGGTTCTCAACTCTGGTAGCAATATGCGAAGCACTTGACTGCCAGCCGGGAGACATACTTGAATACAGCAAAGACTGACAGAATAAAAATGGAATAAGGTTAACAAATAATCCCCGCTGCTTCATTCCGCCGGCGGGGATCTTTTATTCTATTTATCTGCCATATCGTCCACCACCATCGTGGCAGAACCGTAAGCTTTAAGCGGCCGTCCGTTCTCATCATATTCTGTTGTGTATCTTATATAGAAAGGAATGCGGTCCGGTGTCAGAGGCATTATTGTTTCAAGGTGGTCAACACCTTCCTCGAGCTGCTTCATCCAGTCCAAATACATATCTTTATATTCCATAGGGAACAGGCCGCTATCGAAAAGCGGCTGGGGATAATTCTCTACAACAGGAGGTACGCCGAGATCCCTCATGCACCTGAAGCAAGGCCTCATTATATGTGTCGCGATCTCATATTCCCATGCATATGTATTATTCTGTTCACTTGCAATGCGGAATTTCTTCTCGCTGTCTTCAAGAGCTTCGTACCGTCTTCTGTCAGCAGTAATATTCTGTACCATGGAATAGAAAAGAAACTGGTCATCAGCCCGTCCGATCATGCGGATATTGCTTCTTATAAGAACCTTCTCTTCACCGCATATCCTGGAACAGACCGTGCGCCAAACCTCACACGTCTCTTCCTCGCCTGACTTAACTGCACGGTCGAGAGTATCTATTAATATTCTCTTCCCGGCATCATCAAGGGAATCGAGAAGATTCATATTGAGCATCTCTTTGGCAGTAAGATTCATTCCCATCTCTTTGATATATTTGTCATTTACTCGGACAAATTCAACCTTACCGTCCTTATAAGTAAAAATAGCGGCTGCTCCAACCATATTATTGAACAGCAGTGTATCTATGGAATTCGGATCCCAGAATCTGCCCGATTCGATCGAATGGATCAGATCAGTGGAACTTGCCAGGGGTTCATGGGTAAGTTCCTTGAGCATATCAACAAATTCAACCTCTTCTATGGGCTGTGAATATAGATATCCCTGAATATAATTGCAGCCGATACTCTTCATATAATCAGCTTGTGCATTTGTCTCAACACCCTCGGCAACAACAGGAGTATTCAGCCACTTTGTCATCTGAACTACAGAACTGATAATGGCTCCTCCTCTTCCACCGATATCACCGGTGAGAAAATCCATATCGAGTTTTATGATATCAACATCAAGATCCTTGAGGATATTGAGAGATGAATAACCGCTTCCGAAATCGTCCATCTCAACCTTATATCCCAACTCATGAAAATGATTCAACACATCAGTCATGAGTTCCAGACCGCCAATTGCAGAAGATTCCGTAATCTCAATATGAATATACTTTACAGGGATATCGTACTCATTGCGGATTACCTCGACCTGCTCAACATAATCATGATTATATACATCATAACGGGACATGTTAACAGAGATCGGAACGACCGGAATGCCGGCATCCAGGCACTTTCTAAGGAACTTACACACATTCTCACATACAACAAGGTCAGCACTGAATACAAGATCATTCTTCTCGAATAAAGGAATAAAATCCGCGGGCATCTGAAGACCATATAAAGGATGCTTCATGCGCATAAGCGCCTCTGCACCGATCATTCTGCCTGTTACATGATTTATCTTCGGTTGGTAAACGTTATAGATATAACCATAATTAACAGCCTCGTCGAAGAATGCAACGAGTTCCTGCTCGGTCATCTTACGGGTTGCGACAGTGTTTGCCATAGCATTCACCCCACTTTCGCACTTTTTGTGATTGTATCAGAAAACTCGATCAAATTCTATCGATAATCGGCTTCAAATATTATTCTTTAACGGCAGGTGCAGACGTGGATACAGCGCTCATCAGTATTGCTGCCACGGCCATTATCGTCACTGTAAGATTGCGGTAAGTCATCCAGAAATGAATAGCTGAATGATTAGACAGCACCGCATACCAGACAAAAGGGATCATAGCAATGAGGAGCAGCGGGATCAGACTGGATTCATCAGTCTTGAATTTCTTTTTGCCGATGACGATATAGAGGATAAATGCAACGATTGCTCCTGCGAAGACAGCAAATGACAGCCAGTCCCTGAATGCCTCGATATTATATCCTATTACATCGATGATGTTATCCGAACTGATGCCCGTCTCAGCATATGCATTAGTAACTGTCCTCTCTTTGATCTGACCCAGAGCATCCGTGATGGTATTCCGCCCTGTTATCACATAGCACAACACCCATTTCGAGGCCCACATCAGAGCATATCCCAGGCCCCAGTTAACGCACGATACCGCAGCTGTCTTAAGGTTGCCCGTTGAAGTGTCTTCACGTATCACGAGCATCATTACAAGAGGAAAACCAAGGCTTACAAGAGGATATGTGAGGAAGTCAAAATACGCAACTGAAATGCCGATAACAAGAAATGCTTTCCAATAATTATTTTCATCAAAAAACTTTGTATTGAACATCAACAGGAGACTCAACATCGTAATGTTATAGATACACGCATACTGCATATTGATAACCGTGCTGACGGGATTGATCGCAAACACAGCGATAAGCAGAGGGATGACCATTTTCTTAGCCTTCGGGTGATGTACCATTCGAAGAAGGACAAAGCCTAACATTATCACCTGAACGATTGCATTAACAATCCTTATTCCGCCATAATTCATTAGAAGAAGGAGCGGTTTTACAAAAACAAGATAACCGTGCCAGTATCTTGAATACTCAACCTCAACGGAAGACCCGTCCTCGGATGCATCGAGCATATGAAGAAGATATCCGTCCTTATCGTATAAATCTGAATCTTCGACATAGATATATCTGCTCTCCATCGCATTGTCCAGGACAGAGCCGCTGCCACTATGAGCCGCCATGCTCAGCATGATCGAATCAGTATAATTGTCGCGTCTGGTGCTCGTAAGCCATGGAATATAGGAAGAGACCAGTCCTTCCTCATCGAATATGACAGATGATTGCTCAACATGCTCTCTTATACGGGAAACAGGAATAGAATAAACTGCAACAATAAGGATAAATCCGCACAAAACGGATGCCGCAAGGATCAGCAAGCCTGTAATGATATTTTTTACTGCCTTGGGCATAAGAAGAATTCCTCCTTATGAGATCTTTATAAGCTTGTCGAAATTCTTCCCGTTAGCATCTCTCATCGTCATGCCGCATTCCTTGAGTTTGCTCTCGATATGTTCCTGCTCCTTCGGACGCTTGATCTTGAGGGTAGTAGTCTTGATCATATCCTCTTCGGAAAAAACATAATTACGCACTATCTTATAAGCCGGCATTGTGTGATTAGCCTCATGCATCTTATCGTTAAGATATGCTTCTATCTCATTATCTGTGGGTTCTACGGTAAGACCAAGTTCACGGCCGATCTCGCTGCGGTTGATGAGAAGTTTTGCGCTGATGTCGATCGCTTCTTTATCGTTCTTATAACCCCATACAAAAACTTCGTTGACGCCCTTGATCTCAGCAATGACGGATTCGATCTCTTCGGGAAATGCTTTCTTACCGTTGGTAAGAACGATCATGGACTTAACACGGCCCGTGATATGGATGCTGCCTGTCTTATCAAGATATCCCATATCGCCTGTATGGAACCATCCATCTTCATCAATGGCATCCTTTGTGGCTTCTTCATTCTTGTAATAGCCGAGCATGACACTGTCTGATTTGGTAAGTATCTCACCGACCTCTTTAGGACCTATACCCTCAGCATCAATTGCTACGGTAACACCTGCCATAGGACGGCCGACACTGCCGTGAACATTACACAGTTCATTTGTAACAGATATAACGGGAGACGTCTCCGTGAGACCATATCCCATAAACATATCAATACCGAAGTCTGTGAAAGCATCTATATACTTCCTGTCTATACCGGCTCCGCCGATAACAACAAATCTGAAGTTTCCTCCGAGATTATCAAGGATCTGCTTATATACCACATGCCTTACATCGATACCGCACTTCTTAAGGAACCTGGTAATAGGTCTCATCACATTGATAAGCTTGTCTTTCCCTGTCTTAACGAGAACATCCTCGATCTTGGAATAGATATTCTCAAACAGGATCGGAACCGAAATACATACAGTAGGTCCCCATTCCTGCAGATTCTTGGTAATATATCTCAATCCGTCAGACAGACACAGACATCCGCCTGACAGAAGGATAAAGAAGTCACACGTATTCTCGAAAGTATGGTGAAGCGGCAGGATCGAGAAAGCCTTATCGCCCGGCCATACGTCAAGAGTCTGATTGATCGAGTGAACATTGGATGTTATATTCTTGTGGCTTAATAAGACACCCTTACTCATCGAGGTTGTTCCGGAAGTAAAAAGAATTATCCTTGCATCTTCACTGTCGATCGGAGTCGTCAGGAACTTGTTATCACCATTATCTCTGAGTTCCTTGCCCTTCTTCACGAGATCGTAGAAATCGGCAAATCTGTCGTCTTCGGGCCAGTCAGCATCCTTAACGCCTTCCCTGTACATGACCACGAACTGCTCTATCTTGATATCTGTCTCGCCGGAATCTATCCTCTTGGCGATATTCATCATCATCTTATGATGTTTATGGTGATATACAATGAGTTTGCTCTCGCTCCTCTTCAGGAGAGCTACGAGTTCTTCTTCGGGAAGAGCCCTGTCGAGCGGCACGCCGATGCTGTCTGTTGACAATATCGCATTATATGAAACAAACCACTCATAACTGTTCTCACCGACAACGGCAAGCTTATCTCCGGCAAATCTGCTGTTGAGCAGATAGGTACCAAATGACTTTATATCTTCTCCGAATTCAAAAAAACTCCTGTGGATCTCCGACTGCTGGGGACTTCTTCTGAATATAAAGGCATCCCTGGCACTGTGCTTCTCGCACGCTGCCATCATGAGATCTCTCAGGTTATCGTACTTTGTTGACTCATACAGAGCTGTACCGCTCACTGGTTTCATTAATGATTTTCTCCTTAACGGCTTTACTTCCGTTAGCATATAATACCACTAAAAGCAGAAATTGCATAATTATTATAATATAGTATAATGCATTGATGATAAATGGTCTTTGACCAAATGGAGGCAACAATGTCCGGAGCAGACAAACATAAGCATCTAGACGAGAAGTATCCTACCAAAAGAGGGTTCTGGGATATCGTCGCCAAGAATTGTTTTTTATTCCTGACTCATGTTACATGCAACATGAAGTGCATCGGCAAGGAGAATTTTCCTGCAAATAATCCTTATGTCGTTGCTTCCAACCACCAGTCCTATCCGGACGGAGTTCTGATCATTGACTACCTCCCCAAGGGACACTTCAAGTGGATGTGCTGTCTTGCAGCATCAGATCTTGAGACTAATCACGGTTCACTTGGCAGACTTATCATGCGTGTCGGCCGCGGTATCGCAGTTGACAGATATGGCAATCCTGTCAGGGGTCTTATCAAGGCTAAGAAAGAAGTCGAGGAAGGCAATATCTGCTTCGTATTCCCTGAAGGAACAAGAACACCTACAGGTTACCTTGGTGAACTCAAGGACGGCGCATGCTATCTTGCGATCAAGGCAGGAACACCTCTTGTTCCCGTTTATATCTCCGGCGCTTATCAGATCTGGTCAAGACATGACAAGCACCCTCACCCTTTCAAGGGATTTATGAAGCGTAAGAAGATCAGGATCTTTGTCGGCAAGCCTCTTATGCCTGCAGATTATGATAACGATGCTCACAAGATGACAGATGCCCTGTCAAAATGGATGCACGAGATGCAGGACAAATACTGGGATCCCGAGAACGCTCCGATATAATTATCCTTTCTGATTATTCCATCCCCGAGAGCTGCTGGACCTTATCCAGATAGATTTGATATGCTTCGGAATTATAGTAATCCGAGATTGAGTAATACCTATTGACGGTATGGATGCCAACAGCAATTGTAATGATAAGAGTCGTAATTATCGCCAGTACTAGAATTATCTTTACAGTCTTGTCCTTGTGGATCTTCCGCATCGCCAGAATGCCTATGACACCACCGAGCGTGTTGGATATAAGATCAACAATATCAGTCGACCCGAACAGGAGCGAGAACTGAAGCACTTCAATAAAAAGTGATGTGAAGAATATTACCATCACTTTGGATATTACCGTATTCTTGTGGTAAAGCATTTCGAGATATACGCCGAAGGGCACGAAAGCGATCACATTAAGAACCATATCCCCTATGAGGATGTTAAACGGATTAAGGTTTGCATATCCACTGAAATTCAGAAGCAGTTCCGTATCGGCAAACTGCTTTCTCTCCCAATACTGACTGAAGAAGATGCTGGGATCCGCCTTAAAAAAGACAACCCAAACAGGGATCAGCAGAAAATAAACGACAAAGAGTAATACAAGAAGATATCGAAGCGGGCGGTCTCTGTCTGTGATCATATGAGCCTCGCGATCGTAACGCCGTCATCGCCTTCACCGAAGGCACCTGCCCTATATGATTCAACTCTGGGATCACGGGCCAGGAAATCCGTTACAATGCTTCTTAATGCCCCCGTTCCCTTACCGTGTACAATCCTTATATCCTTGATGCCACCGAGGCTGCAGTCATCGATATAACGCTCCAGTCTGGACAGAGCTTCTTCTCCTCTCATACCAATTAACATCAGTTCTGAAGAAGTGGAAGATGCCCTGTCAAATCTCATCTGTCTGAGCTTGTTGTCAGATACTACCGGCTGACGTGACTTTCTCTTCTGCGGCTTGGGAGTTGCTGTCTGCTGGTCCTTTGTAACAACTCTCAACTGATCAGCCTTAACAGTAACCTTTATCTTACCGGACTGCATCTTCACTTCACCGCTCTTCGAAGGTTCGCTTATGGCAGTTCCCGTAATCCCGAGAGAAGGAATGAAGTACTCTTTTCCCTTCTCAACAGAAGAAGGCGCTTCACCAGGCAGATCCTTGCCGTCAAGATCATCATCAAGAGAATCGTCTGACAGATCGTCAAGACCTGCACGGAGCCTTCTTCTGATCTTTTCCAGTTCCTTGAGCTGTTCTTTGGCAGACAGTTCGGATCTGTCTTTCCTTGCCTTCTTGAACATCTTGTCGAGTTCTGCCTCATAAGACTCAAGGAGTTCCTTCTGTTCTTTCCTTGAATCGTTAAGTATCCTTGTCTTCGAAGCTTTGAGTGCAGCCTTCTCAGATTCGAGGGCGGCTATCTGCTCTTCCAGCTTGAGCTTCAATGCATTATTGCTGTCCATCAGTGACTGAGCTTTACGCGCATCACGTTCAGACTGTTCTATGAGTCTGCCAAGTTTCAGTTCCTCACCTGACAACCTGGACTTGGCATCACTTATGACATTGTCGGGAAGTCCGAGCTTCTTCGAGATGACAAAAGCATTAGATGAACCCGGTCGTCCTATGATCAGCCTGTATGTAGGCATCAGTGTCTCGTTATCGAACTCGAAAGCTCCGTTGATCACGCCTTCTGTTGATACGGCATATGCCTTAAGTTCTTTGTAGTGTGTAGTTGCAAGCGTAGTACAACCCTTAGATCTGAGATTCTCAAGAATTGCTATAGCAAGCGCCGCACCTTCGTCAGGATCGGTTCCCGAGCCTAACTCATCGAGGATTATCAATGATTTCCCTTTGATGTTCTTCAGTATAAAAACGATATTCGACATGTGAGCGGAGAATGTTGACAGGCTCTGTTCGATGCTCTGTTCGTCTCCGATATCGGCAAGTACTCTGTCGAACACAGAAGCAGTACTTCCGGCAGCTACAGGGATCATGAGTCCTGACATGACCATAAGAGTCAGAAGACCACATGTCTTGAGAGATACTGTCTTACCTCCTGTGTTAGGTCCTGTTATTACCAGAGTGCTGTACTTATCCCCTATCCTGATATCAACAGGAACAACTGAATCCTTAGGAATAAGCGGATGTCTTGCCTTAACAAGATCTATTGACCCGTCACGGTTGAGAAGCGGCACCTGTGCATCCATATCCTCGGCAAGCATCGCTTTGGATTGACTGAAATCTATCTGTGCGATAATGCTCATATCCTGTTCTATGGATCCTGCCGAACCCATCACTCTGTCTGTGAGATCTCCCAATATCCTGTCGATCTCTGCCTGCTCGGCAATCGACAGTTCCCTCAGTTTGTTATTAGTCTCGACTACAGCCATAGGTTCGATAAAAACTGTCTGCCCCGTAGAAGAAGTATCGTGGATAATACCATTGATCCTTCCCTTAAAGTCCGCGATAACAGGCACGCAGTATCTGTCATTGCGGATCGTTATGACCTTCTCCTGAAGAATGTCTTCATTGGCGCTGATAACCCGGTCTAATATATTCCTCACATTGCCTGCAAGTTCTCTCTTGTTCCTTCTTATGTCATAGAGAGTCTTGCTTGCTCTGTCATTCATCTCATCCTCACTGTTGATGCAGGATGAGATCTCTTTCTCCAAAGTAGTGACTGTGACAACGGATTCAAGTCTCGTAAAGAGCACCGTTCCGTCCATATCACTTGCACCATCCGGTATTACTTTCTTAAGATGTTCCGCACTTCTGAGAAATGTTGCACAATCGAGGAGCTGCCTCATGGACAGAGTACCGCCTGCCCTTGCATACTTGAGCATAGGTCTCATATCAGGGAATCCGGACAATGGAAGATATCCGTATTTATTGATATAAGTAAATACTTCGCCAGTCTCATCAAGCGAAGCCTTAACTTCATCATAATCTGAAGTAGGAGTAAGCTCAGCACATAACTCACGTCCGTAGACTGTATGTGCCTTATCTTCCAGCTGCCCGATTATCTTGTCGAATTCGAGAGTTTTGAGAACACGCCCTTTTATCTTCTTACGGGCATTTGCTTCTTCGAAAGTGCTCCTCTGGTACATCTGTTCCTGTAACAGCCTTTATGAGAGTCTCTTTGCGTTCTCGATATCGATCTCAGGAATAGTCTTTGTCATCTCAAGACCTTCCTCGATATCAACATCAGTAATCTTGCCGTCCTTCTCGATAATGATCCTGTTATACTTCTTCTGTAAGAGACAGTCGATAGCATGAATACCCATAAGGCTTGCGGTTGTCCTGTCACGCAAAGTCGGTGAACCGCCTCTCTGGAGGTGACCTAAGATCGTAGGTCTTGACTCGATCTCTGTTGCTGCTTCGATCTGCTTAGCGATCTCGGTTGCATTGCCGGCACCCTCTGCGACGATAACGACATAATGCTTCTTGCCTCTGTTACGTCCGTCAAGGATTATCCTCAAAACGTCTCTGTTGAAATCATAAGGAACTTCAGGGATGAGAATAGCTTCGGCACCGGTAGCGATACCTACATTAAGAGCTATATATCCGGCTCTTCTTCCCATCACCTCAATTACACTGCAGCGCTCATGGGAACTTGCTGTGTCTCTGAGTTTATCGATGCAGTCCATTGCCGTATTCATCGCTGTATCATAACCGATAGTGTAATCAGTTGAAGCGATATCATTGTCAATCGTTCCCGGGATTCCAATAACAGGCATTCCGATACGGGCAAGTGCCCTTGCACCTTTATAAGACCCGTCTCCTCCGATAACGACCATAGCATCAAGATCATATGCTTCCATCATGCGGGCGCCCTTAAGAACACCTGCATCTGTCATGAAAGTCTTGGATCTGGCCGTCATGAGGAACGTTCCGCCTCTCTGCAAAGTCTCCGATACATCGCTCTTTGCAAGCTCCTTGATCTCACCCTTCCACAATCCGTGAAAACCTCTGGTAACGCCATATACTTCAATGCCGGCATTCCATCCTGCTCTTACCAATGCTCTGATCGCAGCATTCATTCCGGGCGCATCACCACCACTGGTAAGCACACCAATACGTTTAATAGGCTGAACCTCATCGGGATTGACATTATCATAATTCTTCGCACGCAATGTATCAATTGAGGGAAGATTAGTCTCATCATAGAGTAAAGGCATATTTATTCCTCCATAAATAAAATTTCTCTGGTGAGAATTATACACCATTTATTATTTAATTGGATATATACTCAACACTCTCATTTCCGACCATCTTACGCAGTGCATCCAGCACTTCAGGTGTAGCATCAACATTACATACCTCGTCAAGCCTCAATACACTCTCATCTGCCGTAAAGACAACATCTACCGGACAATTCCCGTGGAAATATGCCAAAAGGCTCATCAACTGCTGGTACTTCGGATCTGACGGAAGTTTATTGAATCTTATCCTGACTGTTCCGTGGGGAGTTATCTGAGGGTGTTGCGCACCATCATTGGCATTTCCCCGCGGAGGATCATATCTCACCTGCTTATCGTGGTCTCGCTTACCGGCTCCATATCCCCTGACATTCTCAGGTACATTATCGATCGGATACATCTTATCGACAAATACAGAGAATTCTTCGCCTCTCATATGACGCCTTCCAAGAATAATGTACGCTTTACCGTTCATCAGATAAGGCCTGAGAGCATCAAGTATCTTGCCGAAGATCACGCCCTCATAAACACCTGTAAGGTCCTCAAACTGAATTGTTGCCATCTGAGTCTTGCTTCTCGTATACCTGATCGAAAACTTATTGATGATCCCGGCCATAACGATCTGCTTATCGTCATCGAGAGAGTCGCCCATTCCTGATGCTATCATCTCCTGAGCATCCCCGCTGCTGAAATCAGTGACCCTGTTGATAACATCGCTGTATTTTCCAAGCGGGTGTCCAGACAGGTAAAGACCGATTGCTTCTTTCTCATATCCGAGAAGAACATCCTGAGCATATTCATCAGCTTCATATACCGTTACAAGTTCTTTATCACTCATAATACCGGCGCTCTGTTCCATTGCATCAAAGATGCTGAGCTGACCATCCATTTTCTTGCTCTGCCTCACAGCCAGACTGTCAAGTTCCGTCTGACAGGTTCTGATCATTGTTGCTCTGTTATATTCAAAACCGTCGAGAGCAGATGCCCATATAAGTGATTCGACCGAATTACGCTTGATGCCGAACTCAGAACCGCGGACAAGGAAGTTCTCAAAAGATGTATAATCCCCATTCCTGTTACGGTCCTCTTCGATCTGTCTGACCTGACCTTCACCGATTCCCTTGATTACGGTAAGACCTATTCTTATGCCTCTCCTGCCATCAGAAGTCTCTTCCGTCGTAAATCTGGCAAAGCTCTTGTTGATATCAGGTCTTAAGATCGGTATACCCATCTGATTGGATGCAGTAATATAACCTGATGCCCTCTCAAGTTCTGTTCTGAATGAGTTCAGCGTGGCAGTCATGAATTCCACAGGATAGTAATGCTTGATATATCCCGTCCAATAACCTACAACTGCATAACAGGCAGCATGTGCTTTGTTGAATGCATATCCCGCAAAACCTGCAACATCATCAAATATCTTGGAAGCAACATCACCCGGCACACCTCTCTTGATAGCACCGTCAACCAGGTTGCCCTTATCATCCTCACCTCCATAAATAAAGAGGTTGCGGTATTCCTCCATGATCTCCTTCTTCTTCTTGCTCATCGCACGTCTTATGTTATCGCTCTGACCCATAGAGAATCCTGCAAGATCACGAACGATCTGCATTACCTGTTCCTGGTAGATCGCACAACCGTAAGTTACCTTGAGGATAGGTTCAAGCAGAGGATGATCATATGTGATCTTGGATGAGTCATGACGGCATTCGACATATCTCGGAATCTGATCCATAGGTCCCGGTCTGTACAGTGCGATTCCGGCGATGATATCCTCAAGACTCTGAGGCTTGAGCTGCTTCATGAATGAAGTCATTCCTCTGCTCTCCAGCTGGAACACTCCTAGAGTGTCACCGTTGCCTATCATGTCAAATACATTCTTATCATCAAGCGGAATAGTCTCAAGCGACAGTTCCTTGCCGTAATTGTCCTTTATCAGTTCAAGCGCATCCTGAAGTACGGTGAGTGTCCGAAGTCCCAGAAAGTCGAACTTCAAAAGTCCCACACTCTCAACATCATATTTTGTAAACTGAACAACGGGTGTCTCTTCATTAACTGCCAGAGGGGCAATATCGGTTATCGGTATTCCCGAGATGATAACACCCGCAGCATGAGTCGAAGTATTGCGTGGAAGACCTTCAAGCTTTATTGCCGTATCAATGATCTTCTTCGTATCCGCATCACTGTCATACAGATTCTGAAGTTCGGGATTCTGCTCCATCGCATCCTTCAGAGTAATGCCCGGCTTGGCAGGAATGAGTTTTGCTATTTTATCTCCGGTGCTGTAAGGATAATCCATAACTCTGGTAACATCATGAACACATGACTTTGCACCGAGCGTACCGAAAGTAATGACCTGCGCCACTCTCTCCTGTCCGTATTTCTGCGTAACATAATCGATCGCTATCTGCCTCGTCTCATCTGCAAAATCTACATCAAAATCAGGCATTGATACACGTTCGATATTAAGAAATCTCTCGAATACGAGCCCGTATCTTATAGGATCGAGATCTGTTATTCCGACTGCATATGCAACAAGGGAACCGGCTCCCGAGCCTCTTCCGGGACCGACTATGACTCCGTGTGTCTTAGAATAGTTTATGAAGTCCCAGACGATGAGGTAGTAATCAGTATAACCCATCTTATTAATAACACTGAGTTCATAATCAAGCCTCTTAACATATTCTGACTGATCGGTAACGGGAGGAGATATCTTAAATCTCTTCTCCAATCCTTCGTACGCCAGATATGTCAGATATTGAGCAGTATCTTCAAATCCTTCCGGCACATCAAATCTGGGAAGATGGATCGTATCAAAATCATATTCAGCCTGACACATCTGCGCAACCTTGCCGGTATTGTCAATTGCTTCCGGGAGAGACGAGAAGAACTTCCTCATCTCGACTTCTGATTTGACATAATAATCATTGGTGCTCATATGCATGCGTTCTTTGTCAGCAACCTTGGCGCCTGTCTGCATGCAGAGCAGAACATCATGAGTCTCATAATCGTTCTGCGTGAGATAATGACAGTCATTCGTAGCAACAAGCGGGATCCCGAGGTCATTACTTATCCTTACGACTGCAGCATTGATCTTTGCCTGCTCCGGCGTAGTATTGGCCTGAACTTCCAGATAATAATTACCCTCGCCAAACAGATCAGCATACCATGAAGCAGTCTGCTTCGCCTTCTCCTCTTCACCCTCCAGGATCTGTGAAGCAACCTTGCCTGACATACAGGCAGACAGACAGATCAGACCTTCGTGATATTGCTCGAGGAGCTGCTCATCAATTCTGGGTTTGCGGTAGAATCCTTCAAGATAACCCTTGGATACAAGTCTGTTGAGATTGGCAAGTCCTTCATTATTCTTGGCAAGCAATATTAGGTGATAATATGCTCTCGACTTCGAATCACCGGTGGCCGAATTACTCTTGATGAATCTTGATTCCGGTGCGACATAAACTTCACATCCTATAACAGGATGAATGCCTTCTGCCTGCATTGCTTTGTAAAATGCAACGGCACCAAACATATTGCCGTGATCCGTAATGGCACAGGAAGTCATCCCCATAGCCTTGACGCGTTTTGCAAGTTCCTTGATCCTTATGGCACCGTCTAAAAGACTATACTCCGTATGTAAATGTAAATGGCAAAAACTCATCGTAAAAACCCCGCTGTCTTATGTTGTATTCAGTATACAACCTCAGGGGTCAATTCGCAACAATAAATGAACATTCGTTCGTATGTATGGGAGGTCTTTGGTACATCACATTTAAGTGATGATCAGACTGCCTTTATCATCTGTATGTATCGTTCCGTAAACCACATCTCCCTGGGCAATTCCTTCAGCTGAACACGAAGCCCTGACATGCCATGGGGTATATCCTGATGCGGTCCCGTTATCTGTATTTTCAACTATGATATGACTCTTCTTCCCATTAAGAGTATTTGCAAAAAGGTTCTCCAGTTCATCAGATATGGCAATGAGTTCCGTTGCTCTTCTCTTCTTAACAGATGAGGTCAGCTGACCATCCATTTTTGCCGCCACAGTTCCTTTCCGCACGGAATACGGAAAGACGTGGAGCTTTGCAAACTTAAGTCTCTTAACAAAGTCACAAGTTACTCTAAATTCCTCTTCCGTCTCACCGGGGAATCCGACGATAACATCAGTAGTCAGAGCCATGTCAGGGAATACTTCGCGAAGTTTGTTTACACGGCCTTCAAAACCTGCCGAATCATATTTTCTGTTCATGCGCTTAAGAACGGTATCACATCCGCTCTGCAGGGACAGATGGAACTGGGGACATAATTTATCGATATTACGTAATGAATCAATGAACTCATCTGTAAGTGATATAGGTTCAAGTGATGCCAGACGGATATTGACCAGTCCTTCAATAGAATTCAAGGCTTCCAGCACGCGGTACAGACTCATTATATCCTCGCCGCGGTCTTTGCCGTAAGAACATGTATGGATCCCGGTAATTACTATCTCTTTATAGCCGGAGTCAACAAGCGAATGAGCCTCGGCAATGATATCGTCAAATGGTCGTGACGCTACTCTTCCTCTCGCGAAAGGAATGATGCAGTAAGTACAGAACATATTGCATCCGTCCTCGATCTTGATATAGGCCCTCGTCCCTTCAGGAGATAACACCGTGCCGAAATCATGATAAACATCACTTTTGGACAGTTCCGGCTTAACATGTGAACAGGAATGAGAAAGCTGACTATTATCGCGGATTCTGATGAATTCCTCGACGCGGTCAACAACAGTGTTTTTATCACGCGTTCCAAGTGCTATATCACAGTCAAGAACACCGTCCGTCATCTCTGACATACAACCCATCGCAACAACTATTGCACGGGGATTTGACCGTGTCATCTTACGCAGGCTTTGGCGTGATTTGCGGTCAGCCTCCGACGTAACCGTACACGTGTTCACGATGCAGCAATCAGCACAAGAAGGGTCATCAGTTATCTGATGGCCCCTCTCAATAAACAGATTGCGTATTGCGTCCGTCTCATATTGATTGACACGGCAGCCTAATGTCAGGAAGTAGACTTTCATTTATGCACGCACTTTGATATGAACCTCACGGAGCTGCTGCTCTGTAACTTCTCCGGGCGCACCGCAGAGGAGATCCTGAGCGTTGCCGTTCATAGGGAATGCAATGACCTCACGGATCGATTCCTCACCGCGGAGAAGCATGATCATACGGTCAACACCGGGCGCCATTCCGGCATGCGGAGGTGCACCGAACTTGAATGCGTTGTAGAGAGCTCCGAATCTTGTCTGAAGTTCTTCTTCTGAATATCCTGCGATCTCAAAAGCTTTCTTCATGATATCCAGATCGTGGTTACGAACAGCACCGGAAGACAGTTCAACACCGTTACAGACGATATCGTACTGGTAAGCAAGGATATCTTCGGGCTTCTTTGTCTCAAGAGCTTCCAATCCGCCCTGAGGCATTGAGAAAGGATTGTGTGTGAAGATATACTTCTTTGTCTCATTATCGAATTCGTACATCGGGAAATCATTTACATAGCAGAATCTGAATGCATTCTCCTCGATGAGTCCAAGTCTTCTTCCGAGCTCGTTCCTGATCTGTCCTGCAAACTCTGCCGCCTTAACTTCATTAGCTGCAATAAAGAAGATAGTGTCACCTGACTCCAGAGAACCGAGTGTTCTGATCTCATCCTTCATATCATCAGGAATAAACTTGTCGATAGGACCCTTGTATGAACCGTCCTCCAGGACTTCCAGGTATCCGAGACCGCCCATTCCGATCTCCTGCGCGAACTTGAGGAGCTTCTCATGGAAGCCCTTGCTCATCTCAGCGTGAACCTTGATGGCTCTTACTGTCTGGCCGATGAAAGGCTTAAATGTGCAGCGCTGGAAGAAATCAGTTACATCGATGATCCTCAATGGATTCCTGAGGTCCGGCTTATCTGAACCGAACTCGAGCATTGCCTGCTTGTATGAATAAACAGGATAAGGTGCAGAAGTAACCTTTGCGCCCTCGGGTGCAAACTTCTCAAATGCAGCTGTGAGGATCTCCTCGCCTGCCCTGAAAACATCTTCCTGAGTAGCAAAACTCATCTCGAAATCGAGCTGGTAGAACTCTCCGGGTGACCTGTCTGCCCTTGCATCCTCATCACGGAAGCAGGGTGCGATCTGGAAATACTTGTCAAATCCGGATACCATCAGGAGCTGCTTGAACTGCTGGGGAGCCTGGGGAAGTGCATAGAACTTACCCTTATACTTTCTTGAAGGAACGATATAGTCTCTCGCACCCTCAGGTGAAGATGATGTAAGGATAGGTGTCTGGATCTCCAAAAATCCCATCTCGGTCATCTTCTGTCTGAGAAATGAGATGACCTGTGATCTGAATACGATATTATCCTTAACTTTCTTGTTTCTGAGATCAAGGTATCTGTACTTAAGTCTTACATCCTCTCTTATCTCTTTGGATGTCATTACCTCAAAAGGAAGCTGAGCATAAACCTTGCCCAGAACATCAACTTTATGAGCCTCCAATTCGATTGTTCCGGATGCGATCTTGGGGTTATACGTCTCCTCATCTCTGTGCTCGATTACGCCTTCTATGCTGATGCACTCCTCCTTAACGATACCGTCAAGAAGAGATGTGTCACGCATTACTACCTGAAGCACACCGTACATGTCTCTCAGATCGATGAAAGATACGCCGCCGTGGTCTCTGATATTCTCGACCCAGCCTGCTACTCTCAAAGTGGATCCTACATCTGCTTCGCTTATCTCATTGATAAGTCTGTCACGATAAATGTTGCTCATTTGTATGTCCCTCCTGTTGTTTTCCCAAATAAAAAATCCCGAACGACTAAATCGTTCAGGACGAATATACATCCGCGGTGCCACCTGATTTACCACTATTGCATGGTCTGCTCTACTTAACCTTAACGCGGTTACAGACGGCTCACCTACTGACCTTAACGGTGTTCAGATCGCGGCTGATAAAGTGTTATTCTCCCGGCCTCTCTCCGCCCGCGCTTCCAGCCTTGTGACGCGGTGCTCTCTGTGGCGATGTAACGGGGTACTCCTCTTCGTCGTTGCCTTATCTTTGCAGATAGTACATAAATAATCGGCAAAAGTCAATGTTTAATGTCTTCTTCTGCCCTTTTTCTTTATCCTCGCAACAGTTTTCCTCTTTCTCCTTCCCGAAGCTTTGCCAAGATCCCCTGCTCTTGCTGAGGGTTCCTGTGCCAGCACGAAATCAATATGCCTTGTATCCTCATCGACACTCGACACGATTATACTTACCTTCTGTCCAATGGACAGCTTGTTGCCGGATCTTGCACCTACCGCTCTGTATTTTCTCTCATCAAACAGATAATGATCCGTCAGACTTCTGAAAGCAACAAAGCCCTCAGCGGTATTTTCCAGCATCACAAAGAACCCAGGTTCGATGATGCCTGTTATGATGCCTTCGTATTGTTCGTTCAGGTGCTCTTTCATGTACTCGCAGATCTTCACATCGACCGAAGCTCTTTCAGCCTCGACCGAATTGCGTTCCATATCACTGCTTATGGATGACACACCTTCCACGAGCCCCGCGAAATGCTTTCGCTGGTCCTGGCCGTGAAGATATGTCTTGATTATCCTGTGAATATACAGATCAGGGTATCTTCTGATCGGGCTGGTAAAATGACAATAAAACGATGAAGCCAATCCGAAGTGACCGAGATTATTGGATGCATATCTTGCTTTTGCCATTGATCTCAAAAGCAGTGTATCAAGTGCCGGCTTGGCATCTTCGTCATTGATGGTATCCATGAAATTGGCAATGGCGATAGGAGTTATATTTCCTCTGAGAGATCCCACTGCACCATAGTACTTAGCAACGCTTGCAAATCTGGCGATCTTGATCGGATCCGGATCCTCGTGAACACGGTAAACAAACGGGTAATTCATCTTACAGAATTTCTCTGCAATAAACTCGTTGGCACAAATCATGAAGCTCTCGATTATGCCGTGGCAGAAATTGATCGGATACTCATAGATATCAACCGGCCTTCCGTCTTCATCAAGGATAACCTTCGTCTCCTTGGTCTCAAAATCTATTGCACCTCTTCGCTGTCTCATACGCTTCAGGCTGTCAGACAGAGTGCTCATCTGTTCGAGCATGTCGATTATCTTCCCGTACTCGATTCCATCGCCCTGCTTCGGCTCCGTGAGAATGCGGAAACATTCGTTATAGCTCATCCTTCTGTCACTCTCGATGACACTCTCGTAAACCTCTCCGCTCTCGGTAATTCCTGTCTCACTGTTTACGATCATCTCTGCAGTCAAAGTCAGTCTCGGCTTATTGGGATTAAGACTGCACAAACCGTTGCTGAGTTTTGGCGGAAGCATCGGGATAACCCTGTCTGACAGATATACCGACGTTGCTCTTCTTAATGCTTCCTCATCCAGTTTTGTATTCTCTCTGACGTAATTGGAGACGTCCGCAATATGAACATAAAGTCTCATGTGCTGATTATCTATTCTCTGCAATGAGATTGCATCGTCAAGATCTTTTGCTTCTTCACCGTCAATGGTGATAGTGAGCAGATCTCTTAAATCTCTTCTGCCCTTTTTAAGTTCGCTGTTAATGATCTCGTCTGTAGGATCGTTGGGCAGGTCTTCGATCTCCTTGAGCACAAAGTCCGGAAACTTGGAAGGCAGTCCGAACTGTCTCATGACAGATTCGATCTTAACATCGCTGCTGTCAGGATTGCCTATGACTTCGGTTATCTTTCCTCTGAAATCACCTGTTGAAGACGGATTGAGTATTTCCACGGCAACAACCATATCAAACGGAGCACCGTTAAGGTCCTTTTTAGCGATCCTTATCGGTCCGAAATCACTTTCCTTAAAGGAGGCATCCGGCTTGACTATTCCACCTTCGCCGTTGGGCGATTCACGAAGAATGCCTATGACCGTATTTGTAACCTTAAGAGGACCTCTCGGTGCAAGTTCCGAATAACTCTGAGGGGTATATTCAAAAGAAATCTTTCTGTCCATTTTCTTTATCTCCTTATCTAAGTACATTATACACTTCTTTAAGTCTATATAATTTTAATCGGGTGTAATCTGTTGTCCTGATCGCTGTCCCTGCCGCTACTCTGATCCATACCACCACAGGTGGTAAAGCTATGTGTATTTCCATTGTTTTGATGTCAATTTACTCGGTTCTATACACCTCAGGTGGTACGGTAATGTGTATTTCCATTGTTTTAATGGCGTTTTACTCTGTTCTATACCACATGGGGTGGTAGAAACCGGAGTGGTTTCCAAAGCACAAAAACATCAAAGTGAGACTGTTTTTGTTTATTTTCGCATCAATTCGTATTTTAATTAACATTTTTCCGCCGTTTTTCCTCGTAAAATAAAAGCATGGAAAACTTAAACAGGATCAGCATGCGCCATCAGGAACTGAAGATAGCTTATCTCCGTGACAAGATAAGCAAGATCGCAAACGGCTTTTTCCACATAACTAACGGGATTCCCTATGTTTACGTTTTCTATGATCCGATAAATGCGAAAGCCAGTCCAAAATGTAAATACAGGTACAAGACAGGAACGGCAAAGGGAGATTACTATTCATTACAGATAACGGAATATCAACAGTTAAAATCCAAACTGGATGAACTTCTGAAGGATTGGAAAGCTAAGTATATTTTGCCACCCCGCAGCATCTCTTTCCCTTTGCAGAAAGCGAGAGCGGACAGGGTAACATATGATATGTTCAGGATTGCCAAGCCATATCAGAATCCGAAACCGATAACAAATCCCATCCCATATAAGGGAGAGGTTCTAAGATCGAAAAATGAACTTATAAACTTCAAGTGTATAGAGGGATTCGGGTTTAATCAAAAAGTCGAGATCAAGATTGACTTCAACGAACGGGATTTTTTCTTCCCTGACAGTACGTTTTATGTGCCTGAGATAGATAAAGTCATAATGTCGAACATAGATGGCGCACTTGATAATTTTAATTACGTATCCAAATCATACAGCGAGACAGCAATGTGTATTACAAACGGTCTTGTTGAAGGAAAGGATTTTATTACAGCCAGGATAGGCAACTATAAATACATTGATGCAATGCAGATCGACAACCTCATAAGAGCTGCGATAGAGGCATCGATTGATGACATAATAATACCGCAATAAAAACAGGGCGCCCAAAAAGCGCCCTGCATAAATTAAATTCAAAAAACTAAAGCTTACCAGCCTCTAGCTACTGCAAGGTAAAGCACAACTGATACGATGGCAAATATAACAGCACTGATGGCTGTCCATCTCTTGAGCTGTTCTTCAAGAGAACGGCCCTTTGCCTTGCTGTAGTATGAGTCGGATGACGCGCCTGCCACAACACCCATACCTCTGTCATTACCTTCCTGTACGAGGAAGAGAACTACGATCGCGATAGCAACTATCGCATCTATTATTGTCAGAACAATCTGCAGAGCACTCATGTCGCTCCCTCCATTCATTAATATATAAAAATCAAGCCGTTAGATAATACCATACACTTTTCACTTATGCAAACGTGAAGAGATAAGCTTGTGGATCTCTCCTGCAATAAACGGAATTAAAGCTACAGGTATTATCACGAGCCAGGACATCGGAGCCAGTGCAACGTTGTCGAAGATTCCGTTAACACCGGGGATGTAGACAACTGCCAGAAGGATCGCAAGAGAGATGCCGACCGACAGGTTCATCATTTTGTTTGTGAACAGACCGAGCTTGAATACCGATATTCTCTCGGAACGTGCAGCATAGGCACGGAAAAGCTCGGCACATACGAGAGTTGCAAGAGCAACAGTCCTTGCTACGTTTATGTTGCCTTCAAGTCCGACACATCCGAGTTTACCCGTAAGTGTAAGGAGGAAAGCACCACCTACTGCAACAAAGATAGCTATTGCCTGTACGCATACAGTCGCCTTCATCTTGCCGTTAATGATAGGTTCATCTGAACGGCGCGGAGGCAGATTCATTATATCGGGTTCACCCGCCTCTCGGCCAAGAGCCAGAGCCGGGAAACTGTCAGTAACAAGGTTCAAAAGCAAGAGCTGGATGGCCGTCAAAGGTGCGGCAAGACCCGGAATAAGAGAATTCGGGATCAGCGACAGCAGGAAAATGATCAGGATCTCACCTACGTTACAGCTCAGCAGGAATCCGATGAACTTACGGATATTCGAGTAGATTATTCGGCCTTCCTCAACAGCCTTGACGATAGTTGCAAAGTTATCATCCATAAGGATCATATCTGCGGCATTCTTGGATACATCCGTTCCGGTTATACCCATTGCGACTCCTATATCAGCAGCCTTCAAAGCCATTGCATCGTTAACGCCGTCACCTGTCATCGAAGCGATATGGCCGTTCTTCTTAAGAGCTTCAACGATGCGGACCTTATGTTCAGGAGATACTCTCGCATAGACATTTGTAGTCTCGCAGACATTTACCATTTCCTCATCGGTTATGCGGTCAAGTTCTTCACCGCTCATTGCACCGGTACCGGTCTCCTTCTGCTTATCGGAAAGCATTCCGAGATTATCTGCGATTGCAGCAGCCGACAACTTATAGTCGCCTGTGATCATTACCGTTCTGATTCCGGCCTTCTTACATACTGCAATAGCATCACGTGCTTCCGTACGTGCAGGATCGATCATTCCGATAAGGCCGATAAATGTCATATCCGTCTCATCTTCAAAAACAGGCTCATTCTCATGACCCGCTTCAAATTCACGGAAAGCAAAAGCAAGCACTCTGATAGCGCCTGAAGCATAGTCGTTATTGACCTTGCTAATACGCTTGAGCACTTCGGGAGTCATGGGCTTTATGCCGGTCTCATCAAGATAAGACGTACATCTTGAGAAAACTATATCAGGGGCACCCTTCGTGTAGCTTACGACCTTGCCGTCTGCAACGCCGGAGTGATATGTTGTCATCATCTTGCGGTCCGAATCGAAAGGAAGTTCCGCGATCCTCTTATACTTTGCATTTGTCTCTTCCTTACTCTGGCCGAGTTTGTTGCCGAGAGTAATAAGAGCACCTTCCGTCGGGTCTCCGATACATGTATATTCACCGTTTTCCTCACGGTTGATCGAAGCATCACTGCAGAGGACAGCTGCACGGACAAGGACTTCGCAGACAGCACCGGGCTTAACTTCAGCATCCTCAAGATCGACAAGATGACCATCAGGAGCATAACCGTTGCCTTCAACCTTGAACATATCCTTACCGTCGAAGATAGCCTTAACGGTCATCTGATTCTGTGTGAGAGTACCTGTTTTGTCAGAGCAGATAACATCAACACATCCGAGAGTCTCAACTGCGAGCAGTCTCTTAACTACAGCGCGGTTCTTGGCCATGCGCGTCATACCGATAGACAGAACGATCGTGACAACAGCAGCCAAACCTTCAGGTATTGCTGCTACAGCAAGAGATACTGCAGTCATGAGAGCTTCGTTCCATGCGATCTTCTGAACAAGAAGATCTACGACGAAAACGAGGATACATACGATTATGCAAACTACCGCAAGGATCTTGCCGAGCTTATCAAGGCTCTTCTTGAGAGGTGTTACCTCATCCTGCATATTTGTAAGTTTGTTAGCGATCTTACCAAGTTCCGTATTACGGGCTGTACCGATAACGACACCTGTTGCGCGTCCGTAAGTTACGGCCGTTCCCATAAAGAGCATGTTTGATCTGTCTCCGATCGAACATTCGGGATCGAGAACATCATCTGCATTCTTATCAACAGGAACTGATTCGCCTGTAAGTGAAGCTTCTTCTGCTTTGAGTGAAGAAGATGTAAGGAGCCTTATATCAGCTGCGATGGAATCTCCGGCATCGATAGCAACTATGTCTCCGGGAACCATGTCTTCGGAATCAATGACCGTTACAGCACCGTCACGGATGACCTTTGTCTTGGGGCTGCTCATCTTCTTGAGAGCTGCAAGTGCCTGATCGGCTTTGCCTTCCTGGTATACGCCGAGAACAGCATTCAGGATAATGATCGCCAGGATTACGGCTACATCTATCCATCCTTCGCTGCCGCCTTCCTTGTAAGCCATAAAAGCTGACAGGCCTGCTGCAACGATAAGGATGATTACCATGGCATCAGCAAACTGTGCCAGGAATCTCTTCCACATGGGGACTTTCTTCTCTTCTCCGAGAGTATTCTTGCCGAATTTCTCCAAACGGGCTACAGCTTCAACAGATGACAGACCTGAAGTTTTATCGGTCTCAAGAATCTTTACTACTTCATCTGACTGTTTGCTGAAGCTGTCCTTTACACAACTAATATCCATTTGCACATAAACCCCTAAATAAAATAATACAAAATAAAATTATACTACGCATGCGTAAAAAAGCAACAAAAAAGCCACTCATCCGAGTGGCTAATCTGGTGCCCAGAGGCGGAATCGAACCACCGACACGGGGATTTTCAGTCCCCTGCTCTACCGACTGAGCTATCTGGGCAAAAAAGGTCGGCCCTTGTGAGGCCGACGATCTGGCGACGCAGAAGGGGCTCGAACCCTCGACCTCCGCCGTGACAGGGCGGCATTCTAACCAGACTGAACTACTGCGCCGTCTGTGGTGGAAACAACAGGGCTCGAACCTGTGACCCTCTGCTTGTAAGGCAGATGCTCTCCCAGCTGAGCTATGCTTCCATCTTTTGCCGGGTTGCTTCAAGGACTACGTCTCAAGAAG
>Ga0247611_10001638_pt1 | contig 39406 bp, 37 predicted proteins | sample 177DNAGHGhighgp2_FD_192422 | JGI IMG/M metagenome (GOLD analysis project Ga0247611, IMG submission 192422) | Sheep rumen microbial communities from Palmerston North, Manawatu-Wanganui, New Zealand - 1770 DNA GHGhigh gp2 | ecosystem: Host-associated > Mammals > Digestive system > Stomach > Rumen... | reverse complement strand
GGTGCAAAGTATGCAGCAAATGTTTACTAACTGCAGCTCGTTAAAATCACTTGACCTCCGTTCGTTCAATACTCCTCAGGTAAAGGATATGAGTGCAATGTTTTATAGATGCACACAATTGATTACCATATACTGTGCCAATAACTGGAAAAGTCAACTCCAAGTGCTGACAATTTCAGACAATATGTTTTCTTTTTGCACTGAACTTGTAGGCGAAAATGGAACACAATATGACGCTAACTATACAGATATCACCTATGCGCGTCCTGATGGTGTAAACGGGAAAAAAGGCTACTTCACTACATCGCCCAAAGAAGTCTATACCGTGTTTAACGATGGTACTGGTATGCTGACGTACTGCTACGATAAATACCGTCTAACTCGTATCGGTACAACAGAACTTTACGATCCTTCTGTAACTCGATTCAGTTCATATAGTGATCAAGTTACAAAGGCGGTGATAGATGCTTCGATGAAAGAAGTTCGTCTCAGTTCGACAGAGAACATGTTCTTCGGAGGAACGTCTTCAACTACTTTGAAAAATCTTACTGTAATCGAGGGCTTGGAAAATCTCAATACTGAAATTGTAACAAATATGAGTTTTATGTTCTATGGATGCTCCAATTTGACTTCCTTGGACCTTATTACATTCAACACAAAGAATGTGACAAATATGAGTGGAATGTTTAACGGTTGCAAGGGATTGATATCCATAGAATTAAGCTCCACCTTTAGCACGAAGAAAGTGACAAATATGAATGCGATGTTTAGCGAATGTGCTAAGTTGCAAGGTTTGGACTTCTCTTCTTTCGACACCGAAAATGTAACCGACATGCGCAATATGTTTTTCAATTGCAAAGCCTTGACGTCTTTAGACTTAAGCATGTTCAAAACAACAAACTTACAGAGAACAACCCTAATGTTCAAGAATTGCTCTTCATTGACCACCATTTACTGCACCGACGACTGGAGTACGGAAGCAACTGCTCTGATTAATTCAGATAACATGTTCAGCGGCTGTACGAAACTGGTCGGCGAGTATGGAACGGTATATGACGCAAATCATGTGGATGTGACCTATGCTCGACCGGACAAAGCAGGACAACCTGGCTATTTCACAAAGACTAAACCTACAAACGTAACGAATGTTTTTGGAGACAAAGTGAACTGCAGAAAATTCATCCGCAACGGCCAACTCATCATTCAACGTGGCAACGAATTCTTCAATGCCAAAGGCGAAAGAGTAGAATAAACTCCCTAACCGTTGCGCAGCAACACTAAACGTGCGGAGCACATACACAAAAAGTGCAGTTTGTGGCAAAAACTGCACTTTTTTCTTCGTCTTTTTCAGACACTTTTCATTTCTTCGTCAATTTCAGGCAAATTGAATTTGCCGCTCTATAAAGCATCCCTTCCGCCCAACACCATCCGCCGCCTTTCTCATTTCCCGCCTTGCATCAATTTGTCTCTTTTTCTTGCCTTTCTCAAACAAAAAAAAGACAACCCATTACCCAACTTCCCCTCACCCAACTTCCTCTCACCCAACTTCCTCTCACTCAACTTCCTATCACTCAACTTCCTTATAATCAGCAATATACATAATAGCCTGTATCTTTTTTTTATCCGCAGACATCCAAACTACCTACAAAATAAATACATACTACTCTCACCCCCTCTATTTACTACAATTCTCTCCAATAGCCTGTATCTTTTTTATCTATATAACCGCACACCTCCATACAAAATAAATACATGTTACTATTATCTTTCTCTACTCTACAATAGCTTGATATAACAGTACCCTGTATTTTTTTATCCAAAATCATGCAACATGTATTTTTTTTACCCAATCGCTTGTGTATGTCGAATTTTTGTAGTACCTTTGCAGCCACAAAAATATAAACCATGAATATAAAAACTACCAATCTGATTCGCACATCGCAGAGTTGGGATGGCGCACCATTGCCGGACTTCCCTCAAGGCAAACCGGAATTGCGAGTAATACGCTTGGATTTTCCTATCGGAGCCAAAACAAGCTGGCATCATCATACCGTCGTTAACTACGGCATCGTGCAACAAGGTGACTTAACCATCGTCTGTCAGGATGGTGCAGAACGAACCTTTCACGAAGGGGAAGCATTAGTTGAAGTCATCGGTACCATCCATCGTGGCGAGAATCGTGGTAAAAAACAGGTCATTCTCAATATGTTCTACTTCTCTACACCTGGAGTAGAAATAACAATCCAACATCCGGAATTGGAACAAAAAGCTCAACCTCAACCCCAGAAAATGGAATCTCTAAAACCCATCAGCAAAATGGAACAACGTGTGCAAAAGATGGTACTAGGCATAGGTAATGTATCTCTAAAGCGCAGAGAAATAATTGACCTATTGGGGTTGAAGCAGAAAAGTCGATGTGTCTTCATTAACAACTACCTCAAGCCGGCCGTTGAAATGGGGTATGTCAAAAAACTTATGGACCATGTCCCTTCAGCTCCTGAACAAGCTTATAGGCTCACTGCCAAAGGAGTAGAACTATATAATCAATTGACCAAAGAAACAGATTAATAACTTAGTTCCCTTACACTACAATTTGAAGGATATACACAATAAGGATTATTCCGTTGTGAAAACATTCAGAGTATGACGCGAGTCTCGCTCTTTTTGGGGGCCGTTAATTTAGAAAACTTGGCATTCTATCATCCTTCGGTAACCCTTCGGTAACCGTTCGGAAATTTTTATGCGACAAAATGGCAAAATTTGGCAACTCTTCTCACCCTGTTTGGAGTAAACGGATTTGAATTGAAAATGTTTTTTTGTTTTATTAGTGGTCACTACTGTTTGTCCAAATTCAATTTGGACGCAAATGACGAAGGAAGGAAAATGCGTCCGTATGGAAAATGCCATAATGGATAAGAGTTAAAGGGTTAGTATGGTGATTTGTTCGGAGCAAGGCGCTTTGTTAGGCGCTTTGCGCCTCAAATAGCACAAATTGTGCAAAAAATTTGTGTATATCATTTATTTTTTGTACCTTTGCACGGAAATATGCATTACATATAACAATTATGAGCAGAACAGAGATTTCGACATTAGGTGAATTTGGGTTGATTAAACATTTGACAGAAGGCATTGTGCCACGTCAGTCATCAACGATTAAAGGCATCGGAGATGATGCGGCGGTCATGGATTTTAATGGCGGAAAAGGACAAAAAGTGCTAATGACAACCGATTTACTTTTAGAGGGAGTGCATTTTAATTTGGAATATGTGCCACTGAAGCATTTGGGCTACAAGGCGGCAGTAGTGAACTTCTCCGACATATACGCTATGAATGGAACCCCGACACAAATTACTGTTTCCCTCGGTATTTCCGCAAGATTCAGCATCGAAGATATGGAGGAATTATATGCCGGAATCCGATTGGCATGCGAGCATTACGGCGTAGATTTAGTGGGCGGAGACACTTCAGCTTCCATGACCGGATTGACCATTTCCATCACTTGTTTGGGGACTGCAGCAGAAAAAGACATCGTATATCGGAACGGTGCCAAAGAGCACGATTTGATTTGCGTTTCCGGTAACTTGGGAACTGCCTATATGGGTTTGCAGCTTTTGGAACGTGAACGCTTGGCAATGGGCGACAAACCAATGGTAAAAGGAGAGCAGATTGAGGCATTTGAAGGGCGTGAATATCTGTTAGAGCGACAACTTAAACCGGAAGCCAGAAGAGATATCCTTGAGCAGCTGCATAAGGCTGGAATCAAGCCAACAGCGATGATGGACATCAGCGACGGATTATCGTCAGAAATAATGCACATCTGTCAGCAATCCAACTGCGGTTGTGCGATTTATGAAGACAAGTTGCCTATTGACTATCAAGCAGCAGTGGTTGCAGAAGAGATGAATCTCAATATTGTTACCTGCGCACTGAACGGAGGAGAAGACTACGAATTACTTTTCACCTGCGACATCAAAGACTACGAGAAGCTGATTCCTTTAGAAGATATATATATTATAGGTCATATCACTAAACCGGAAGATGGCACCATCCTTGTCACACGTGGCGGTGGAGAAATGCAATTACAAGCGCAGGGCTGGCAGGCATTTAAGAACGACTAACGAATGTCGGCAAATCGTTCACAAACACATCCGTTATATCCCGTACTGATTCAGGTACGGGATTATTTTTGGTAACAAATACCGCACGCATTTGCGCGTTTTGAGCAAAGAACATATCGGTTATATTATCGCCAATCATAACGGAACGAGAGAAATCGACCTCTGGAAAATCACGTTTCGCTTGCAAAGCAAGACCTATTTTCGGTTTGCGATTCGGGCTATTGGTGGAAGCTAAATCGGTACAGGTATAAATGCCGTCTATACGTCCACCGGCTTGTCGTATATCTGCCATCATCCGTGCATGGATATCCGCCAAATCAGATTCGGTCATCAGTCCTTTCCCGACCCCTTGCTGATTGCTTACAAGGAATATACGGCGATAACGCTTGGACAACTCGGGCAGTACATCTAAAACACCCGGTAACCACTCCCACATGCTCCAATCACGGACATATTCGCCTAAAAGATGCCGATTGAGCACACCATCACGGTCCAAAAACAAAAACTCATCTTCGGGAAACAATGAAGGAAACTCGCATTGAGCACGCCAATAATCTTCAGGCACACCGATATCAATAAAATAATTACTGAAAGCGCGTCCATAAAACGCCGTCTGTCCGGCTAATGGTTGCATAAGCTCTTTCTCAAACGAATAGGCAACAGGCATGTTTTGTGCAAGCAACCAATCACGTCGAATAGCATATATACCGCCATTGATATCTCCGGGTCCATGACTGTCCGTTTTCTCATGAAAAGCAACAATTTGTCCGTTGGCACAAGTAACTGCGCCGTAACGACCGGTATCATCCACATGGCGTAAAGCAACGGTTAAATTTGCGTTCTGCGAAGAATGATACGCAAATAATTGCTGGAAATCAATATCAAATAAGGTATCACCATTCAGCACGACAAAGTTTGCCGAATGTAACAAAGCCGCAGCCTGGCTGATAGCTCCGCCTGTTAAAAGAGGAGAAGTTTCGTGGGAATAAATGATGGCAGCTCCACGATACGTATCCCCAAACCATTTATTGATATACTCATGCTTATAGCCTGTTGCCAATACTATCCGTCGAACACCGGCATCTATCAGTCGGTCCAAGGCATAACACAAAAACGGCTTGCCATATATAGGTGCCATTGGTTTGGGGACATTCGCTACAACATGACTCAAGCGCGTTCCAAAACCACCTGCTAATATGACGGCTTCCTCAAACACGCGGGAACATTTGCGCCTCTACAATCTCACAAATGATGTGACCTATCATTATATGGGACTCCTGAATACGAGGAGTATCATCAGAAGGGACATTCAACAAATAATCAGATAGTTCCTTCATTTTTCCTCCCGATTTACCGGTCATTGCAACCGTAATAACCTGCAAATCTTTCGCTTTACGGAATGCGTTGCATATGTTGGTGGAGTTACCCGAAGTAGAAATCCCGACCAAGACATCGCCAGGTCGGCAGGCACCGTCAATCATGCGTGAATAAATCAAATCATAGCCATAGTCATTAGCAACGGCTGTCAAATAAGAAGTGTTGCAATGCATAGCCTCAGAATTCAATGGTGGGCGGTCATAGTAAAAACGTCCGGACAACTCCGCAGCCAAATGCTGCGCATCAGCTGCACTACCACCATTTCCACACCATAAGATACGTTTGCCGTCACGCAACGCGCGCACCATTACATCTGCCACCTGTTGAATAACTTCTAACAAGGCGGGGTTGGCTAAAATCTGTTGTTTGGTGGCGATACTCGCCTCAATAGAATGTTTTATAGTGTCCATGTTTTCAATCCTTCTTGCGTAAATTCATATCGTTTGACTTGACCGGAGAAATGCTCACACAGTGCTTTTTCTACGGCATAGCGGCTGGTAGCAGGACAATAGAAGAACATGAATCCGCCACCACCGGCTCCGCTCACTTTGCCACCGGTGGCACCGGCACGGATAGCGGTTGCATATATATCATCCAATAGCGGATTTGTGATGCCAGAGGCTGTCTTCTTCTTATGTTCCCATCCAAAGTTCAATATCTCGCCTATTGCATCTATATCGCCTTTAAGCAGACTTTCTTTCATCCATACCGCTTGCTCCTTCAACTGATGCATGGCCTCTATAGAAGCGTTATTCTTGGCTTTGACATTGTCTATTTGCCCCTGAATGATTTCGGCACTTACATGACTCGTCTCTGTATAATAGAGCAACAAATTATGCGCCAATTCATCTTGATAGCGTTGACGGATCCGCAAAGGATTAACAATAACCTTGTCATCTTGCAGGAATTGCATATAATTAAATCCCCCGAACGTAGCGGCATATTGATCCTGCTTACCTCCAGCCATCTTCAGGTCTATACGCTCTATTTCATAAGCTAATCGCGCCAAATCATATTCACCTAATGGCAATTTCAACCACTCTGCAAATGCCCCTAAGATACTTACAACCAACGTACTGGATGTCCCCAAACCACTACCTGCGGGAGAATCGACATGACTCGTAACCCGGAACGACATAGGCTGGTGGGTGAAATCGCGGACAACACGATTATAAACACCTTTTGCCAATACGAAATAACCATTCGTATCCAACTGCTCGACAGCATCATATACCTCTTCCACTCCTGCGTCAGGAGAAGAAAACACAATTTTGCCGTTATCAAGAGGCTGGATAGTAGTATAGGCATAAAGAGAAATCGTCGCGTTCAAAATAGCGCCGCCATATAAATCGGAATAGGGTGATACATCTGTGCCACCACCCGCAAAACCAAGCCGTAAAGGTGCCTTACTTCGAATTATCATAGATTGAATTGGTCATCACAGACCAAGCATATTTTTGTTTTTCTTTTTTAATATTGGCAAGGAAGGAATCCTCACGCTCTTTCTCACTCATTGATGCAAATTCATGAATCGCATGGGCCACATCATTTACATCGACCCGGCATACATAACCAACTTTCCCATTAGGAACAATCTCTGCCAAACCGCCAACATCCGTAACAAGCATTGGTTTGTCAAATTGATACGCAATCTGTGTCACCCCGCTTTGTGTAGCAGATTTATATGGTTGCACAATTAAATCTGCTGCTGAGAAATAATATTGAACACGTTCATCGGGTATAAACTCAGAACGCCATTCTATCGCTCCCTTCAATCCTAATTGTGTTTCCAAATCCATATATTGTTGAGCGTTATTATAAAACTCACCCGCAACTACTAAAAGCAAATCGGGATGTTGCTTTAGAGCTTTCGAATAAGCTTTCATTAACAAGTCCAAGCCTTTATAATCACGAATAAATCCAAAAAACAACAATATTGTTTTGTCTTCCGGCAAGTTCAATGCCTTACGCGCTTCTGAAGCAGGTAAGACTTCACCAAAGTTATCATACAAAGGATGAGGTGACAATTTGACAGCGTCTTTGCGATTAGCAGGCAGAAAACGTAAGCAATCATCTTTCACACTATCCGACATGGCAATAAAACGGTCCACACTATTGATAAAATAGCGAATCAGCCATTTATCCCAGAAATGAGGTTCATGCGGAATCACATTATCCAAGATGGATACCACTTGTATGCCTTTCCGTCGGGCTAAGCGCGCAATGGTACCTAAACAAGGAGCCATGAGCGGTATCCAGAATTTGATAACAAGCAACTCAATACCAGATTGCTTGATTGCGCGAGCTGTCTTAAACCAAGAAAAAGGATTGATGCTATTCATCAACCTGCGAATGGACAAATCTGCAGGTTTTGGCGCATCTGAGTATTGGGTTTTCCCGGGAAAGAGAAAATCCGGATACTGCAACGTAAAGGTGAATATCTCCACCTCGTTTCCATCAGCAATAATTTGCTTTGCCAATCTCTCGTTAAAAGTCGCCAATCCACCGCGATATGGCCAACTTGTACCTGCTATTCCTACTCGCACAAATGTATAATTTACATATTTTGCCGCAAAGGTACAAAAAAATTTGTATATGTGCAAAAAATATTGTACCTTTGCGGAGATTTTTAATTATTTTGAGTTAAAAAGTGCCAAATATGAAGGTCAAGTTGTTTTTAACGGATGTGGATGGCTGTCTGACAGATGGCGGAATGTATTACTCTGCTAATGGAGATGAGATGAAAAAATTCTGCGTCTATGATGGTATGGGCATGAACTTGCTACGAGAAGCAGGAATAAAATGTGGAATTTTAACCAGCGAAACTACAGATATAGTAATAAGACGGGCTAAAAAACTAAATCTTGATTACTTGTATATGGGAGTCGGGCGACATAAAAAACAAACAAAGTTAGAAGCAGCACAAGAGATTTGCGAACAATTGGGCATCGGTTTAGCGGATGTTTGTTATGTCGGAGATGATATCAATGATATTGATTTGCTACAGAAAGTCGGTCTGGCTGCTTGCCCGAATAGTGCAATGAAAATAGTTAAAACTTTACCTAATATACTGATATTAAACAACAATGGGGGAGAAGGCGCCATTCGGGAATTGTGTGATATAATTTTGAAGAATAATGCATAATATTGCTGTCATATTAGCTGCAGGAATAGGTTCACGCGCCGGCAAAGGAGAGCCCAAACAATTTAGAATATTGCAGAACGGAAAAACTGTTCTTGAAACATGTGTGAACGCTTTTTCAGGTTTAGTGGATGGCATATGTGTTGTCACTCATCGTGATTATGCAGAACGCACCAAGAACGTGCTAAAAAATTACGATATTATACTTGTTAATGGTGGCAAAGAACGTTGGGAATCAAGTTGGAATGCCATACAGGCACTTTCAAGCAAAGAGAATGTAAATATACTGATTCACGATTGCGCACGACCATTTGTATCAGAACGTATTATTCGCGATGTGTGCAAAATGCTTGAACATTATGAAGCCGTCACAGTAGCTGTACCTTCAACAGATACATTATATCACATTAAAGATGATTGTGTGGCGGAAATACCTCAGCGGAAAGAATACATGCGTGCTCAAACACCTCAGGCATTTCGTCTTCCACTCATACGAAAAGCATATGAATTAGCACTACTCAATCCAAATAACATATCTGTAACAGACGACTGCGGAATAATGAAACAGTATTTACCGGAACAAAAGATATATGTTGTAACTGGAGAAGAGGCAAACAAAAAACTCACTTTTCCAGAAGATTTTTAGCAAATAAGAAAAATATGGAAGTACGCGATATATTTGAATTACGAAAAGAAGGAAAAGTAGAGGAAGCCTATGATTTGATTCGTGAAAAGTATAAGACTTATCACGGTTATCACACGACTCTATGTATGTTTTGGTGTGCAAGTGATGTGTTGCAACTACGTGTGGAAGAAGGGCGTATGGATGAAGCTAAGCAAATTTACAAAGCTTTAGAACGAATGATTCCAAATATGAGAGATGACGATGTGATTGGCAATCAAATGAGTAAACTCCACCGTCTGATTGTTGAAAAAATGGAAGAAAATTGAAAAAAAAATATTTGATTTATGAATAAGGTCGTATATCTGGGGATGATTGCCGATATTATGCACCCGGGATTGATAAATATCATTTCTGAAGGAGCAAAATATGGAAATGTGATGATTGGACTATTTACAGACAAAGCCATCGCCACCCATAAACGTCTGCCGTATTTGACATATGAGCAGCGTAAGAATGTAGTGGAACACATTCAAGGAGTTGCACAAGTAGTACCGCAGGATGATTGGAGCTACGTTCCTAATCTCAAAAAATACAAACCGGATTATATCATTCATGGAGATGATTGGAAGGAAGGCCCTAACAAGTATCTACGTGAAGAAGTGTTCCAATTAATGAAAGAACAAGGCGGTGAAGTAATAGAGATTCCTTATACTAAAGGTATCTCATCCTCAAATTTGGCAGAAGAGTTCAATAAAATGGGGACAACGCCACAAGCACGCATGAAGACTCTCCGTCGATTGATTACAGCGAAGCCAATTGTGCGCATCTTGGAAAGTCACAGCGGTCTGACAGGATTGATTATTGAGAACACCTGCATCCAAAAAGGCAATAAGACGCTTGAATTCGATGGCATGTGGGCTTCATCACTTACGGATTCGACGAGCAAAGGGAAACCGGATATTGAAGCTGTTGACCTGACAACACGATTGCACGATTTAAACGATACATTAGAGGTCACAACAAAACCCATTATTTTCGACGGCGATACAGGCGGTAAACCGGAGCATTTTCCGTTCATGGTACGTACTTTGGAGCGTCTTGGTATTTCAGCTGTGATTATTGAGGATAAAGTGGGCTTAAAGCAAAACTCTCTTTTTGGAACGGAAGCCAAACAAACACAAGATACTATTGAAGGTTTCTGCGATAAGATACGAATCGGTAAGGCAGCCCAGGTAACACACGATTTTATGATTATTGCGCGTATAGAGTCGCTGATTGCCGGCAAACCGATGGCAGACGCGTTAGAGCGCGCTTTCGCATATGTAGCAGCAGGCGCAGATGGAATCATGATTCACTCAAGAAACAAAGACGGTGAGGATATCCATGAGTTCTGTACTCGTTTCCGTGAGAAAGATACGCACACACCAATCGTAGTAGTGCCGACAACATTCAATCATATCACAGAGGAAGAGTTTGCAGAATGGGGCGTGAATATCGTAATCTACGCTAACCATTTGTTGCGGAGTGCCTATCCGGCAATGGTACATTGTGCGGAATTGATATTGGAGCATGGTCGCTGCAAGGAGGCAAGCGAAGAATACTGTATGCCGATAAAAGAGATATTGACGTTAATTCCCGGTACGAAACAATGATTCAACCGAAAGATTTTATAGAGACATTGCGTGCCGGAGGCGTGGAGTTTTTTGCCGGAGTGCCGGATTCGCTGCTGAAGAATCTATGCGCGTATATTACAGATAATATCGCGCGAGAGAACAATATTATTGCAGCAAATGAAGGCGGAGCAGTTGCTTTGGCGGCTGGTTATCATTTGGCGTCAGGTAAAACAGGATGTGTGTATATGCAGAATTCGGGTGAAGGCAATGCTGTAAATCCGTTGCTAAGTCTAATGGATGCCGATGTTTATAAAATGCCATTACTGCTGATTATTGGTTGGAGAGGAGAGCCGGGAGTGCATGACGAACCGCAACATGTGAAGCAAGGAAAGGTGACGCTTCCTCTATTGGAGGCAATGGGTGTCCCGTATTCAGTAATGGATGAGAATTGGGAAAGTCAGGTGGATAAGGCATTGCAAACTATCCATGAAACGAACGGCATCTATGCGCTTATCGTCAGAAAAGGGACGTTTGGGGACTACAAGTTGCAGAAACAGGAGATTGCCAATTGGGAGTTAGGGCGCGAAGAGGCTATCCAGATAGTAGTAGATAAGTTGCGTGAAGATGATATTGTTGTTTCTACAACGGGCATGATCAGCCGCGAGTTATTCGAGTACCGCGAGGCTAAAGGACAAGGTCATGCGCATGATTTTCTAACGGTTGGCTCAATGGGACACGCCTCGCAAATAGCATTAGGCATTGCGCTTCAAAAACCGAATAGACGCGTGATTGTTTTTGACGGAGATGGCGCATTACTCATGCACATGGGGGGAATGGCGATCATAGGCGACTATAATCCGAAGAACCTTGTACACATTGTCTTTAATAATGGCGCGCATGATTCGGTGGGAGGTCAGCCGACAGTGGGACAGAAGATTGACGTGGAGGCGATAGCCAAGGCTGTCGGGTATGCCGATGTGATTTCGGTAGATAATCAAATGTCGCTGATGGAGGCAATGAATCACGTGAACAACGCGGTAATAGATGGAGTTTCGCTTATCAACGTTAATGTCCGCAAAGGAAACCGAAAGGATTTAGGCCGTCCAACCACTACACCCCAACAGAACAAAGAAGCGCTAATGAAGGAATTGCAAAAATGAATATAAAACGAAATATACTATTAAATCCGGGTCCATCCACAACAACGGATACTGTCAAGATGGCGCAAGTAGTGCCGGATATATGTCCGCGCGAGAAAGAGTTTGCAGGACTAATGAAAGGTCTGCGTAATGATTTATTGAAAGTGGCTCATGCTCCAGCAGACCAATATACGGCTGTGCTGTTTTGTGGTTCGGGAACTATCAATATTGATATATGCATTAACTCATTACTCCCCGAAAATAAGAAAGTACTGGTAGTAAATAATGGTGCCTATAATTCTCGGGCTGTTGAGGTGTGTCAAATGTATCATTTGCCGTACATAGATTTGAAATCCTCCGTTTTTGAACAACCGAACTTAGATGATGTGGAGCGTACTCTACAGGAGAATCCAGACGTCGCGATGGTATATTGCTGCCACCATGAGACAGGAACCGGAGTACTGAACCCGATTCGCAAGATAGGAGCATTAGCGCATAAATACGGAGCAATCTTTGTGAGCGACACCACCTCTTCCTTAGGAATGATTCCGGTAGATGTTGTGAAAGACAATATTGATTTTTGTATGGCATCTGCTCAGAAAGGTTTGATGGCTATGTCAGGATTATCTTATATCATTGGCAGAGAAGATATCATTCGTGCTTCGAAAAATTATCCGACACGCTCATATTATACAAACTTGTATCTCCAGTATGAATATTTCGAGAAAACAGGAGAGATGCATTTTACACCACCCGTGCAGACAATTTATGCAACGATACAAGCTCTTAAAGAATATTTTGCAGAAGGAGAGGAGGCTAAGTTTGCTCGTCATCACCGTGTGTATGAAGCAATCCATCGAGGCATAGACAAATTGGGATTAAAAACAGTGATTGACAGAAAGATAGAATCAGGTTTAGTGGTATCTGTCAAATATCCGAATGATCCGAATTGGAGTTTTGAAAAAGTACATGATTATTGCTATGAACGCGGTTTTACAATCTATCCGGGTAAAATCAGCACTTCCAATACTTTCCGTCTTTGTGCCCTGGGCGCGATAGACGAACCGGATATAGTGGCATTCTTTGAGGTATTTGAAAAAGCATTAGATTATTTTGGAATCCGTCATGATTAAGACAGCAGTAATAATGGCCGCAGGTATGGGCACGCGTTTTGGCGAACATACCAGGTTGATGCCGAAAGGTTTTATACCATTCCGAGGCAAGGCGATGGTAGTGCGCAGTATAGAGACTCTTATTGAGTGCGGCATAGAACGAATCATCATCGGAACAGGTTATCATAAAGAGTATTACGAAGCCTTGCAAGCTCAATATCCGCAAGTGGAATGTTGCTTTAGTCCCCGTTTTGCAGAGACGAATAGTATGTACACACTTTGGAATTGTAGAAATTTGATACATGAAGATTTTCTGTTGCTGGAGTCTGATTTGGTCTTTGAAAAGAAAGCAATTACTTCACTACTTGAATGTACAAACGAATCGGTGATGCTAATTACTCCTGTCACAAAGTTTCAAGACCAGTATTATGTGGAAATGGACAACAATCATGTGCTGTCTAATTGTTCTACTGACCCATCTTTACTTAACTATAGTGGAGAATTAGTAGGAATAAACAAAATATCAAATGCGTTTTATAAATGTATGTGCTCTGAATATGAGAAGACACTGGCTGTTCAACCCAAATTAGGATATGAGTATCAACTCCTTTCAATATCACAGCACTTGATGCCGATGTCTGTATTATGTGTGGAGGGACTGCAGTGGTATGAAATAGACGATGAAAAAGATTTAAAATTTGCAGAAGAGAAAATTAAATTATAGTAATGAAATATATTTCAAATAGCGAAATAAAATCTTTGGGTATTTCTCCTATGGAGTGCGTAGAGTGGGTACGACAGTCATTCAAGATGAAGTATGACGCTCAATTACCTCCCAAGAAGAGTGTACATCCGCAAGGGATAGATTTCTTTACGTCTATGCCATGCTTGTTACCCGCACAATATGATACGTATGGTGTGAAAGTTGTGTCGCGTATCAATGGTAGAAAACCTGCACTAAAGAGCGATTTGCTCCTTTATCAAGCATCTACAGGAGAACTATTGGCTTTAATGGAAGCAGATTGGATTACCCAAATGCGAACCGGTGCTGTAGCTGCTTTAGCTATTGAACTCCTGCAAAAAAGAAATGCATCAATATATTCTTTTATCGGTTTAGGTAGTACAGCCGATGCCACAATGGCATGCTTGCAAGCAATCTTACCAAATAATAAGAAATATATTATTCGTCTAAAACATTATAAAGAACAAGCAGAACTATTTGCGATCAAATGGGCTAAGTCAAATTATAGTTTTTCAATTGTTGACTCCAACGAACGATTATTAGAAAATTGTGATGTATTAGTTTCTGCTGTTACTGAAATGCCAGAATTATTTTGTTCAGACAATACTAAGTATCCTGAAGGAATATTACTTGTTCCAATTCATACACGTGGATTCCAAAATTGTGATTTGTTCTTCGATCATGTTTTTGCGGATGATAAGGGACATGTAGAAACATTCAAATATTTCTCACAATTTAAAACTTTTAATGAATTAAGTGAAGTACTTTTGAATAAGACATTAGGTCGTAAAAATGAAAAACAACGCATTATTGCATATAATGTCGGACTTGGGCTTCATGATATTTGGTTTGCTAATCAAATCTATAAAATAATAAATGCAAAAGGACTTACCAAAACCGATCAAAATTGATTTTACTCCACGCGAAGAACTGCGATTAGTCCAAAGAGTAGAGTGCGATATATTGCATCATTTATTAAATGTTTGCAAAAAGCATAACCTTCGCATTTGGGTGAATTCAGGGACCTTGCTTGGTGCCATTCGTCATCGAGGATTTATTCCATGGGATGATGATGTTGATCTTGTAATGCTTCGTGAAGATTATGATAAACTAATGCAAATCGGTCCACAAGAATTCCAATATCCTTATTTCTTTCAAAGCGCATATACTGATAAAGATTATATGTTTCCACATGCCCAAATACGTCGCTCTGATACTACGGCTATTCTTCCATATACCAAAAGACAAAAATTTAATCAAGGAATATTTGTTGATATTTTTGTGTATGATGCTGTTTTGGAAGATGCAGAAGCTTTCGCCAAACAATGCAAAAAGGTATCTCTTATGCAAACATTGATGTATTGGCGCTTCTATTGGTATACTGCACGAAAATGGTATACTCGATTTGCTGCTTATCTATATCATCTGTCTGTCTCTCTTGTAAATCATAAAAAGTGGTATCAAAAGATGGAAGATATTTTAAGGCAGAATCTTAAATTACCTTATTCCCATGTAGCAGCAGTAATGTTCAGTAACAAGAATATTAAGGATAGAATATTTCCGTTGAACGATTTTAAAGAGACAATTTGGGTGCCGTTTGAAGATATTGAAGTACCTATTCAGAATGGATATGATAATATGCTGCGAAAAATGTATGGAGATGATTATATGATTCCTAAGCATATGCCAACAATGCATGGAGAAGGGATGATCTTAGATACGAAAAGACCATATACTGATTATATCAAATAATCAAAACGATAAAACATTATTACTATGGAAAAGATTGTAGTTGATTACGTATATAACAATTATTTCAGCGCACGATCAAAAGCTCGTGAAGATGTGAACACAATAGCGCAACAAAATGGATTTACGCCTTTTCTAATTAATACACGCACTACCACAGAACAATCGATAAACCAAAAAGGATTAGTCAATAGAATGGTTTATAATTTTCGAAAACTATTCATTCTAATCAGTGCTATATGGACCATTAAAAGACATACAATTGTTTTATTTCAATATCCTTTTGCACCTTTTGGGGATTTTTTTACTCTTTTCTTCTGCCGCTGTCTAAAAGCAAAAAAGTGTAACTTAATAATACTTGTACACGATTTAGTCCATTATCGAGAGACACAAATATTTGATGCTTATGAAATTAAAATATTGAATACAGCTTCAGAATTGATTGTTCATACACCAAAAATGCAGGAATTATTCAAAAACTATGGTGTGAATCGTCCATGTCATATATTGTGGTTATTTGATTATATATCGCCAGAAAATCCAAATACAAATACCACTGAAAATAATACAATCGCTTTTGCAGGGGCTTTAGATAAAAGCATTTTTCTACATGAGATGAAACGCATGACGTATAAAAAAGTGAAAATGCATTTATATGGTAATCCTCCAAAAGATACAAGAGATTATCCGGAATGGATGCAATATATTGGACGTTTTGCTCCAGAAAATATCACAATGCTACATGAAGATTGGGGATTATCATGGGATGGAGATGGAATAGATGGTGTGAAAGGCGTTTTAGGTAATTATCTACGCTACATCGCTCCACATAAGGTTTCTTTATATATAGCCGCCGGAATACCGGTAATTATTAGCAAAGAATCAGCATTAGCAGAATTTATAGAAAAAAACAAATTGGGCATAACCGTTACTTCATTGTATGATATAGAAGATGCTATTAAACACATACATAAAGAAGATTTACAAGAAATGAGAAAAAGTGTTGCAGCAATGTCTGCACGTTTACGTAACGGTGAAATGTTGGGTAGTATAATCAGAAAATTGTAAACAATGAACTTATTATTTATTCAATACAGACCATTCGGAAAAGTAATGAATGGCGGTGATCAAGGAACGAAAAAGAACCTTGATATGATTTGCAAAGTGCTGGGCAAAGATAAGGTAGATATATACTATCTTCATCAAAAAGCTGGAAAAAGCAAGTTGATAGAGTATATAAAAGGTGCACTATTTATTCCTTTTGGCTATTTCTTTGGATTGACACCAACTAAAGTAAAAGATATAGTATGCACTGCAAAAAAATATGATTACGTATTTATTGATAGAAGTATATTCGGGATTGTTGCAAGAGAACTAAAAAGGGCTAATTATATAGGTAAAATTATTACATCTTTTCAAAACGTGGAAGTACATTACATGGATGCAAAGATTTCTAAACATACGCCATTAAGAAACGTACTTATCAACTGTGCGGATAAAAACGACAAATGGAGTTGTACCTATTCTGATAAAGTAATTGTCCTAAACGAGAGGGATAGGTATGAAATACAACAACGCTATAAAAGAATAGCAGAAATAACAATCCCTGTAACATTAGAAGATCAATTGTCGTATAAGCCCAATCTAACAAAACTTACGGGGAACTGCCCTAAATGCTTATCTATAGGCGCATACTTTACACCTAATAATGAAGGAATCTTATGGTTTGTAAAGAACGTACTACCACATGTAAATGTAGAATATAAGATTGTCGGAAAAGGGATGGAACGATTAAAAAGGGATTATCCAGAGGAATTGAAAGATATAGAAGTCATTTCCGATGTTCCTTCCTTAACACCATATTTTGAAGAAGCAGAAATTATGATTCTTCCTATATTTTCAGGAAGTGGCATGAAGGTAAAAACATGCGAAAGCTTAATGTATGGAAAAAATATTATTGCAACAGATGAAGCTTTACAAGGATATGATATTGTAGAAGGAATCAGCGCATGGCGTAGCAATACACCAGAAGAATTTATTTGCTGCATAAAAGACTTTATACAATATCCAAAACCTTATTTCAACAAAGAAGCACGAACTTGCTTTTTAGAAAACTATTCAAACCAATCTATAGAAAGAAAATTTAAAGAGTTGCTCAATTGAGCAACTCTTTCTTAATAGGTAAGTATCTATGGTAAAGTGGATATGTAATCAAAATTGCAGAAAGTATAAGCGATATTATAATAAACGCGAGACTCCATTTTACTTTACTTAAAATACTTGGAACAAAATCCATATGTATCGAATGTGTTCCAGCAGGAATAATTGCAGCACGAAGCAGATAGTTAGCCCTTCCCAATTGGATTTCGTTACCATCAACATACAAATGCCATCCATCTGGATAATAAATTTCTGAAAAAACAGCAACTCTGTCACTTGACGTATAAACCATGTAATCCAATTTATTTGGGGCATACGAAGTGAGTGTAATATAATCACCATCGCTTGGTTTCGCTTCACACGAAAGGATAGGACGAAAACGCTCATCAGCAACGGCAGATTGTCTTAGATTCATCGTATTCAACGCATCACATTCATCATCCGGAGTAGGAACAAATTGTACATCATTCACGAACCAAGCATTTCCCATTGCATTCGCATTACGTTGCACTCCATTTCGTGTAATGATATATTTTGTATTGAGCATATCTAAAACATTCCAATTCATCTTACTAATATGTTGGTCTATCAAATCCTGATACCGACGTAATTTAACGGCAGAATAACCACCTATAGATTTAAGTCGATAACTAGTCCGCGCGTCATTGAATGTATTGGCGTTCAAATTCAAAACACGATAATATAGTGAAGAGTCTTGCAAAATTTGCTCTTCCCAAGATTGCATTGCGAAATAAGCATCTGCTTCTTTGGGTTTAACAAAATTATCATTGTTGAAAAATCTTTTGTCCACTGGTACTAAATCGGCAAGAACAAGAATTGCAAAAACAATATAAAATATTGCAGAGTACAGAGGTTTCGTTTTTTTAGTTTGCTGCCAAGCAAACCAAAAGATCAAACAGCTTCCAAGTAATACAAAAATAAGACTCCGCCATGCATCTTTGCTTGCCATTGATACACGTTGATCCAAAATAGCATTGTATAACCATTGAGGTACTTGCGCTTTCCATTGCTCATCATATGAACTTGTCATATCGAATACTCCAGCAAAAAGCGCTACTAACAAGCATAAACCAGCTGTGATACCAGTTGCAATAAATATACTATTACGTAGTTTTATCCATTCAATTTTTCTTTCTATGATTTGCTGTAATCCTAAAAAAGCGAGCAAAGGCATCGTTATTTCTGCAACTACAAGGATAGATTCCACTGCACGGAACTTATTATACATCGGAAAATAATTGAAGAAAAACTCTGTCAGCCACATCATATTTCTTCCCCATGCCAAAACAATTGAGAATATTGTAGCCACAAGAAGCGCCCATTTATATGGTCCAGGAACGATTAATAATCCTAAAATGAAAAGGAAACAAATAATGGCTCCAATATAAACGGGACCAGAAGTGAACATTTTTTCTCCATGGTATGTAGGCGCATGTTGACAAAATTGTTCTGCATCCCTTTTTGATACCCCTTTTTGCCGCATAGTTTGACAAAGTTTCGAGTCTTTACCAAGATTAAATCCACTAGCTCCACCTTCCCAATTTGGAATGAGCAGGGTCATCGTTTCACCTATTCCATAACTCCAATCCGTAGCATACTTCAAATCCAATCCTTCAGACACTTTCTTTTCTCCATTTTGCGTCAACTCACTATGTCCTCCACGCATTGTTTCTTTTAGATAGTCTTGATTCATTTTAAGATCCACATAACGTGAACCATAAAGCAATCCGACACAAAATAACAGAATTGCAATATTGAGACCTAAACCTATCCAATCTTTAGCAATGATGTAAGCAATAATCTCTGCTATAGCACAAACACCCAATAATAATCCCACATAATATGTCATTTGCGGATGCAAAAGGATGGCATATAGCCCAAAAAACAAAATTAATGGAATTCCTAACCAATAGTTTTTACGAAAGATAGCATAGAAACCGCCAATCATCGGTGCTAAAGCTCCCAAAGCGAAAGCTTTAGTCATATGTCCGGCAGGAATAATAAGCATAAAATAACTACTGAGCGCAATCGCAATTGCTCCAATAATGCTAAGCCATGGATTGACACCAAAACAAATAAGCATTAAGAAAAAACCAAGACCATACAAAAACAAAATAGCACGAGGCTCACCCAATGTTTTCGTCACATTACGTTTGAAAAAGGCACTCAATTTAGCAGATTTTGTATCTCCAGCTATTTGAAAAGCTGGCATTCCGCCAAACATAGAATTAGTCCACCATGTATCTTCGGCGTTTTGACGATTAAACATCCGCGCCTCATTCGATGCTCCTTTCCAATTCATAGTATCACCGGCATACAGAACTTTACCTTCCATCAGCGGACTGCAATAAATCATTGCAAACGCCAAAAAGGCAAGGATGGCAACACCATAGGGTATAAGTTTTTTCCAATCAAAATCTTTCATATACATTTAAATTTGTGCTTTTATTTCTAATAATTCTTTTCGTACGCGTTCAAGGATTTCAGTTGCTCTTTGGCGGTAATCCGTTTTTCGCGTGCCTTGCGCAAGTTCATTACAAATGGCCTCAATACGAGTAATCTTCATTTCGTCACGAATGAATTTAATTTGCTTGATTAGTTCGATATCCTGCAATTTGTAATACCTATTTCCGTGTGCATCTTTACGGGGATTAAGTTGAGGGATCTGCTGTTCCCAATAACGTAATGTAGAAGTTGGAAGCCCTGTTATTTTTTTTGCTTCCTGCATTGAATAATATACCTTACTTGTCTCCATCTCTATGTAGATAGTCTATTACTTATTACCGATTTTAAGCGTGCTGCCAGCTCTGATGTTATCGGATTTTAGTCCGTTCCAGGCTTTAATTTGCTTAACTGAAACGTGGAATTTTTGGGCAATAGCTCCTAATGTATCTCCGTTTTTAATTTTATAATAAGTTACTCCGTTAACGGAATAACCACCATTTAAGTTGGTATGCTGCGCCAAATCTATTTCTGCGCGTCGGTTATTAATGAGTTCATCAGCTCTGTAAGCAAGAATCACCTGTTGCTGGTCAATATAATCCGTTACACGATCAGCGGGCAAACAAAGTGCATATGTTTTTCCACCAGGAATAACATCTTTAGCATATTGCGGATTAAGCCTGCGCAATTCAGCTAATTCAATACCAAGAATTTCGGATATCTGTAACAGATGCTGGCGAACATTAGTCATAATAGTATCAGTCTGCTCTGTCATTTCAATAGCCTCCGGACATATTCCATGCAAGTCTGCATAGTTAATGGAATACGCTGCGGCTATATAAATGGGTAAATATCCTCTGGTTTCTTTTGGTAAGAACGGGTAGATAGACCAGAAATCGCGTTTTCCATCTGCTCGGTGTATAGCCTTATTAACATTACCGGGACCACAATTATAAGCTGCAATTGCCAGATTCCAATCGCCAAATGTATTGTATAACGATTTTAAGAAAAGACATGCTGCTTCTGTAGATTTAATGGGATCCATTCGCTCATCCACCAAAGAATTTACTTCAAGTCCATACAATCTTCCGGTAGATGGCATAAACTGCCACAATCCCGCAGCTCCGGCATGTGAATGGGCTTGTGGATTCAGTGCCGATTCTATTACAGGCAAATAGCATAATTCAAACGGCAAATCGTGACGTCCGAGTGCATCGTAAAAGATAGGAAAATAATAGGCAGCCTTTCTTTGCAGCCGGGCTAATTGTTTAGGATTGCGTTTGACATAGCGCAAAATATATGCTCTTACAACAGAGTTATACGGCATTTCGATAATAAAAGGCAGTGCTTGAAGTCGCTCTTTATAAACAGAATCCGGCAAATCAGCAACTACTGTATCGCGCGAACAAGAAATGGTATCGAGTGTGGCAATAGTATTGTCAAACGTTACCGTATCAACGACCAAAGAATCTAAAGAAATAGCAGCAATAATAAGTGAGTCTTCTTTGGCTATTTGACTGCTATCTGGCGATTCCGCACGCAAGATAGAACTTATGGAATCAAGTTGCTGCGCTAAGATTGTGCCCGCAATCCATAAAACTGAAAAGGTAAATAAAAGTTTGTATTTCATATTAAAAAGATATTGCAAGTTTTAATTCCGCAGTACGCCTGTTTTGATCATCAAAATACAATTGTGGCTCAACATTCAGGGATAAATCATCTGATATATCAAAATCGAATAACTGCGCATCTACATAGGCATCAATAATAGAAAGAGCATAAACAGCAATGGCAACTACGATTGATATATCTCTATATCTTCTGTACGAATTTTGCCTATCTCTAAGTATATTCCTATATCCGGTTTCTCCTCCCAACCGCTCAATTGTATAACCTTCCGGTAAAATAGCATTATAAGACCTATTTGGGTCAGTAGAAAGATGTCCTGCATCCGTAATGATATCGCGATACGCCTGTTTATAAGCCTCATATTTCTCGTTGTTCGTTCCGATGGCATAGCCGCAACCCATGAATCCTCCATAAACGATAGGCAGTTTCCAATAACTGCGGTTATAAATTTGTCCTAGTCCTGGAAAAATAACACCTAACCAGACAGATTTCAAAGGATCCGGTTTCCACTTCAGTTCCTCGGGAGCTAACGTCGTCGGTTGCTCAAGCACAATAAGCGTATCAGTTGTTTCTGATTCAGCCGTTTGGTCAATAGTTTGAAAATCGTCAGCAAATACGACGGTGGTAACAAACAAAAGTAATATGGTGATTAATTGTTTCAATTAGTCAAAAGTATTTTCACGATTTGGTTGAGTTCATTCTCATCCTTAAAAGCAATCGTAATCTTATTGGCCGATATTTTAACGGTTTTACCTATTTTTTGTGTTAAGATATCTTCCTGTTGTGCAAATTCTGCTTTTGCTTTTGTATTGGTTTGTTTTTTTGTTTTGTAGCTTTCTACGATAGATTCGACTTTTCGTACACTCAGTCCTTCATTAACAATTTTCTTATAAAGTGCGAGTTGCTGTTCCGTTGATTGTGAACCGAGAATGGCCCGCGCATGTCCCATTTCTATTTTTTTCTCTTTAATACCCATTTGGATTTCAGCGGGCAATTTCAGGAGTCTCAAATAATTGGCAATTGTAGCGCGTTTTTTTCCGACACGTTCAGACATTTTTTCTTGTGTCAGATCAAAATCCTCCATTAATCGTTGGTATGCTAAAGCAATTTCGATAGCATCCAAGTCCTCTCGTTGAATGTTTTCGATAAGTGCCCATTCCATGACTTGTTCGTCTTTTGCCGTACGGATGTAAGCGGGTATCGTTTTCAGTCCAGCTATTTTGGCAGCTCTAAATCTGCGTTCTCCGGCAATAATCATGTATGTGCCATCATCGTTTTTGCGCAATGTGATGGGTGAGATGACACCATGTTCGCGGATCGAATCCGCTAACTCATTAAGTGATTCGTCATCAAAAGATCGTCTGGGTTGATTTGGATTAGCAACGATTAGTGACAATTCGACTTCGTTAATGCTACTTCCCCCACGCGGTTCAACATGAGATGTATCAATAAGGGCGTCTAATCCTCGCCCGAGACCGGTTACTTTCTTCATCTTAAAATCAATTCTTTAGCCAGGTTAATATAACTTTTTGCTCCTTTTGAATTCGGGTCGTAATCAATCACACTCAATCCATGACTTGGCGCTTCTGAAAGACGTACATTCCTATAAATGATGGTATTAAACACCAAAGCTCCAAAGTGGCGTTTCACTTCTTCATAAACTTGATTGCTTAAACGTAGCCTATTATCATACATTGTGAGTAAGAATCCTTCAATTTGTAAATCGGGATTAAGATTAGATTTGATAATCTTAATGGTATTGAGGAGTTTAGCTATTCCCTCGAGTGCAAAAAATTCACATTGCACTGGTATAATAATCGAATCACTGGCAGTAAGTGCATTAATTGTAATAAGTCCGAGAGATGGTGAGCAATCTATAAGTATGAAATCATAATCGTTTCTCAAAAGATGGAGGAAAATTTTCATTCTTTCCTCTCTTTTTTCGAGATCTCTCATTTCTATTTCAGCACCGACCAGATCGATATGACTTGGCAACAGTTTAAGATTTTTTACAGAAGTTTCAACAATAGCTGTATGCGGGTCAATGCCGTTAATAAGACATTCATAGACGGTATTTTCCAGTTCGCGGATTTCGACTCCCAATCCGGAAGAAGCATTAGCTTGTGGATCAGCATCAACCAATAATACTTTTTTTCCTTCGTAAGCTAAACCTGCAGCCAAGTTAATAGCAGTAGTAGTTTTTCCGACGCCGCCTTTTTGATTAGCGATTGAAATTATTTTACTCATATTCTTTCTTTATCTATTTCTTTTTCTTTATTTCCCAGAGCCATGCCAGATTGAAACTAAGATTCATATGGTTTGATCGTCTGAAATAATCGGATGTTTTGCTGGCATAAATAGTACCGAAGCTGTAATTAAATCTTGCTTCAAATTGATATACTCCTGCATTTTTGGAGCGATAATAGAATCCTAATCCTCCAGCGATTCCCCAATCAAAAGGATTGTCGATGGAGAAGTGTTGCCTCTCGGAAGCGTCTCGGCTGCGACTCGAAGAAACCTGGTCTGAAATACAGTACCCGATTTGTGGACCGACATTGACAAATCCTCTCCAAGCAGGACTGCCGAAATAAATATGCATGAGGAAAGGTATTTCCAAATAGTGCAAAGTACGTGAGTAAGTAATTTTCTCTGTAGTTTCAGTTGCATCAGAAACTTCTCTCCATCCCCGTTGCATATAGTTTAATTCAACCTGCACGGCACAATTTCGTTGTTCACTATATCGGAATACAAATCCGCCATTTCCACCTAAGATACAGCCATTAATGAATGGTTCCATCGTTTTTATACTTGGATTGAAGGAAACAGTAGATGCTAATAATCCTCCGTGTACACCGACATACATTTCGGGATGCCGCAATCTTAATTGTGCGGAAGTGCAAAGCGGAATAGCCAATACCAACAATATGAACAATCTTTTTTTCACAAGTTCACAAATTCACACAATTATTTTCGTATAACTTCCACTTGTTTATTGATATATCCTCCTCCTTCATTCACCGGCTCGAACCGGATTTTAGATTGCAGTCCTTCGTAATGCGAATTGGTCAAAAAAGCGACCAATTTACGTGTTAAATCGTATCCCAGCAAGTCAAAACGCGGTTGGTCAGCAGCATGTTCGTGCTTGAAATAAAGTTCATATTGCTTTTGATAATGAGCTACAGCCGAATCGTTAGGATTTACGAAGACCGAAGTATAAATCTGCGGCAATAAGATTTGCTCTTTTTGCCATGAATAGCGGCTATAGAGCGTAACTTGGTTTTTTCCTTTTGCACGAATTACATACGTCATTAGGAACTGAATATTGGAGAATTTTTCCGAATTAAAGACGACAATATTCTCCATACTATCTTTAAGCGCTTTTCCAATAGAATCGTTTAAAATATCATGTACTGAAATTCGTGTATTAGACATATTTCTATTACGAATTTCTTGTCTAAACTCACGGATACTATATGGAATATCCGCTTCTTTTGCGTCCACAAATACACAATTGACACTATCTTTACTTTGTTCCAGATAAGATGCTAGAGCATTTGCTTCACCTTTTACGTCAGGATTAAATTGGAACAAGAAAGGATTAAACTGAATATCTTGCACGCGGTCAGTAAACGGAATGAAAGTAGGAATAGAATCAATCAAAGCCAATTGAGCAACAGGCGCTACTTGCGAAGGATAAGCAGGTCCAATAATAGCATCAACTCCATGTAAAACACTGTCTGCAATAAGTCCTTTGATTACTTGATCCCCTTTTCCTGTATCATAAACGAACAATTCGAACCTTGCGGAATCCTGCAAATCATTAAGCGCCAAAAGACATCCTTCGTAAAAATCGACAAACCGATCCATATTTGCATCCCGCTGTTTCAAGTCCGCTTGTAAAGGCAATAATAATGCAATCTTGATTACTTTGAGCGAGTCCACTTTAGCACTATCCTGCAATAAAGAATCTGTCCTCAAAGAATCCACAGCCAGACTATCAGCCACGACCATAGTCGTATCAAGCGATTCTTTTATCTCCACGTTTTGCTGCACCTGCGCAGGTAGATTTTTAGCAATATCCGGAGTTTCTACAATTTTTTCATTTGCCGGAATTAGAATCACTTCATCATAATGCAATCCCCGTTCCCGCAATTGCGGATTCCAGAGAATAATATCGTCCTGAGTAACACCAAAGGTGACACTAACCCTATATAATCCAATACTTCTCGGAACGCGATAACGATAAACTATTTTTCCATCAATTGTATCGGTAGGATAGGGTAATAACTCAGCTTTAGCCAACGAAGAACTACCAATAATGAGCAATAAAAGCGCGATTTTTATGATGTATTTCATATTTAAAAACCTATAAAACCATAATTAGCGCGCAAAGATACAAAAAAAATTTGGTACTGCCAAATCTTTTTAATTTTTTCAAGCTATAAAGCAGGAAAGTGAACAAAAATTATCGGAAAGAGAAGTATTTTTGTCCAAAGAATGATATAAAAACTGTTATAATGGTGATAAACATTTTACTTGGTGTTGGATACCATCCCCATACTTCGACACATAATTTAAGTCCAAAGTAATTAATAGCCAGATTGAGTGCGACAATAGATATATATCGAATTAATTGTCTGAAACCATGCAAGGAAGATTGGGTAAATGTAACATATTTATTGAGCCAAAATCCTGTAAAAAGAGTAATAGGAAAAACAATGCACAAAGTAGCGATATGCGGTGTTATACAAATTTGCTCATTAAAGGCTTCTATATTCAAATAGACTAATTCGTGACCAATTACAAAATTATACAAAATAAAATAAAGCACCCAGTCAAAAACCATGTTGGCACTACCGCAAGCAGCATAGCGAAAAAACTGCTCAGAAACCCATTTATCGAAAGGTTTGTAGAAAAAATCTATTATTTTTGTAATAAAATTCGCTAATTTATTCATTTTTTTTGCATAATCCAAATAAAAGTTGTATTTTTGCAGGCCGTTTTAGGATGAAGTATTGTGCTCTATTCCGAAAAACGCTGCAAAGATACAACAATTTTTTTAAACTACCAAATTTTATGGACGATTATCACCAAGAAAATGCAGAAAGTACGCGCCAAGAAATCGCTGGGTCAGCACTTCTTGAAGGACCTTGGAGTCGCCCTGAAGATTGCTGAAACTATCAATCCGACTACATCGGATGATTTGAAATTTCAAGATTTAGAAAATTCAAAATTCCCTGTTCTCGAAATTGGTCCGGGAATGGGTGTACTTACTCAATATCTATTACAAAACGATAAAATTGATTTGACGGCTATTGAATTAGACCGTGAGTCTGTTATATATTTAAAAGAATGGTATCCGGAATTACATCTTATTGAAGGAGATTTTTTAAAGCTGGATTTGAATACCGTTTATCCAACCGGAAATTTTGGAATAATCGGCAACTATCCTTATAATATAAGTAGTCAGATTTTTTTCAAAGTGTTGGAATATAAGGATCGCGTTCCGATTTGCTCCGGTATGATCCAAAAAGAAGTAGCAGAACGTATAGCAAGTAAACCAGGTAAAAAAGCATATGGCATATTAAGTGTGCTTTTACAAACATGGTATGATATAGAATATTTATTTACTGTTGACGAAAATGTTTTCAATCCACCTCCGAAAGTGAAATCGGCCGTGGTACGATTACGACGAAATAGTCGTACATCGCTTGATTGTGATGAACGACTTTTCAAAACTATAGTCAAAACAGCATTCAATCAAAGGAGAAAACAGCTCAAAAACTCTTTACATGAGTTTTTGGACGGATTAGAACCTTCTGAAGAATTAGGAATGTTTTTAACAAAACGCCCGGAGCAATTGAGTGTAGAAGAGTTTATTAACTTAACAAAACTATTACAACCATGTCAGAACTGAGAATATTCTATAAAGATAACGAAAAAATCAAAGTTGCAAAAACCATCAACGCCTTGAAGGAGTTGGATAAGAAAGATATTATCTGGATTGATTTGCTGGATGTAAGTGACAAGACAGAGGATACATTGGAGGGATTTCTGAAAATTGATATTCAGGAAGATGAAGAAATGGAAGAAATTGAGATGTCTTCCCGTTATATTCAAACTGATGATTCGATTGTAGCCAACAGTAACTTTTTACATTCTAATTTTGAAATTGAACCTGTCAACTTTATTGTTAAAAACAATATATTGGTCACCTCTCATGACGCGGAGTTAGGTAGTTTTAACGAAACAATCAAGCGCATGTTCGTTAATACTCGTAATTTTCCGTCTGGTTTTCATGTTTTGGTGGCATTAATGGAAACCCGTGTAGAAAAAGACGCGGACTTGATTGAGGATACAACGGATATGATTACCGCACTATCCGATCAAATAACTAAAGCATCAGAGAATGTTGATGAAGACGTACTGATACAAATTAAGGATTTACAGGAAAAAGTAACAATCATTCGTCAAAACATAATGGATAAACAGCGTGTTATTAGTAACTTTTTAAAATGTGATTTTTTTCCGCAAGAGTTACAACCGCGACTTACAATGATTATTAAAGATATTAACTCATTATTTGAATATACACGTTTTGGTTTTGACCGTCTTGATTACTTGCAAGATACTTTCCTTGGTTTGGTAAATATTGAGCAAAATAAAATTATCAAGATATTTACAGTTATTAACATCATTTTCCTTCCACCAACACTTATTGCAAGTATGTATGGAATGAACTTTGATTTTATGCCGGAATTACACTGGAGTCACGGCTATTTATGGGCAATTGGATTGATGATAGCATTCACTTTGGGTGTACTCGGTATATTTAAAATAAAGAAATGGCTGTAAACTAATTTTCTACATGTTTATAAATGCAATGTAGAAAAATGTAAAATACGTAAAATTCTCTACTAATTATACAATATATTTATTGGATAACAATTACATAACTATATATAAAATAATAGTTTACAAAAACTTTCTACATGTTTACAATTTTAATATAAACATTGTTTTTAAATAAAAACTATTATTTTAATATAGGTTGTAAAATTCTGTTGCCGGAAGGTGTAAACCAAATTCCGTTATATTCAATCAATAATTGTCCGTTAATGATATGTTTTGTAGCAGTTGGTTTGCTGTCTGGTGTAGAGATATTATTAATGATAGTCGGTACTTCCGGTAATTTATCCAAATAATATTTAGATGTTTTTGTAACGCCTGGTTGCAGGCCATATTTGCTCAATACACCATAAATCCATAATTCTTTACCTATATAACTTGCGTGCTCAACAATATTCAAGGCATCCCGTATTTTGCCTTGTGGCAATTCTACAAATACCATTTTTGTGGAATCTGTTTCAGTTGGATTATCTGCTATGGCAAGCGCTTTCATAGATTCCATACTTAGTTTTCTCGCTTTAATATTGGAATCAAAGCCATTAATTATATATCCATGTACCCAAGCTCTATAACCCGGATTTCCAAGTTTTTGAACATCAGAAACGGAATATGGATTTTGCAGTGTTCCTTCTGTGGACACATTTGCAATAGCATATGCCGCAGTTAGAATTTCACTTTTTACCCCATTTTTAATTGCGACTGCCCGAATAGTCATCGTATGGTCAACAATAAATGTATTATTAGAATAAGCAGTTGATAATTCTGTCGGCCGCGAGCCGTCAACAGTATAATAGATTGTTGCATCTTGAGTGTAGCAAGATAGTTTTACACTTTGTGTTTCTTTATATAATCCTGCAGGAACACTCACTTCAGGTGTTTCCGGTGCATTGGGAACGATTGCATAAATATCAATGGCAGCTATTTGTGCAGGATATTTATTTAAAATAGTAAGATTATAATCCGTTCCTGCTGCGCGGGCTTCTCGTGAAATGAGATAAATATTTTCATCGGTAGAACCGATAGTTTCTTTACTTACAGCAGTATCGCTTACAAGAACATTCATTGCAGTATATACTGAAGCATTATTTTTTCCTGTAACAACAATTTTTGCTACATCAAAATCAAATTCAGGCAATTTAATATAGGCATTTTTTTGTCCAAAGCGCAGATATCCTCCGGAAGAGTTGCCCCAATTAAATCCTCCATCAGTTTGTTCTGTACCTGTTGGATGTATAGTTAAGTTCATTCCATCATAAGTAAATGATGATTCACTAAAAGTATGCGTTGTAGGAATTTGCCAAAGATTATCCGTATTTGAAAAGTCGATGACAGTTTTAGGCGAACGTCCTTCGAATTCGGCAGTGATGGTTACAGGATATGCAGGCATTAGGAATTGATCATCCTCTATAAGCATTGTAATATCTTGTGTGCCATCATTATAAACATACTTCAGCGAGTTTTCTACATAATCATAACCTTTTTGAGCTGCAATCGATACTTCTATATGGCTGTCTTTTCCGGCAATAGGATAAGAAACAGATATTGTTCCGCCCTCAACATTTTCAGGTGTAATAGCGTATTTTTCTTTATTAGGATCACCTGTCGGGCTATTTACATAAAAAGCTAATATTTCTCCATTTATATATTTTTTCCAACCATCTTGCGTTTCGTAATAATGCTTGAAAAATTTCAAGTTTTTATCAGCATAACTTTCTCCTTCACGGTGATAAACTCCAATATAATAATCTTTATTGGAAATCGTGCAATATAGGTACTCGTTTTTTACATTCCATATATAATTATATTTTTTGGCATTATTTTCTGTATTAACGCGTATTCCGGAGGATGTTTGATATAGCATCAAATTGTCTTTACGTGTAAATGATACACCGCCTTCTTCTTTGTTTACGGTATAAACATACTTGTCATCCGGATTTTGCCATGTTCGTAATGTATCTCCTTCCTTTGGAATTTTATAGATGGTATCAGATTTCGGATCATCTGATTTAGCATCATTTCCGTTAAGGGCATAAATGACGCTATCGTACGTCATTGTTATAACTACTTCGTCTCCGGTTTGTAATTTTGAAAAATCAGTGAGACGGACAAAGTCTGTTGCTTGAACCAAAATGGCAACGGTAAGAGCGAGAAATGTAAGAGTATTTTTCATGGTATTAAGGTATTTTTGTAAAATTAATTGCGCAAAGATACAAAAAAATTATCAATTGTGCAAAAAAAAGTAAAAAAATTTGCATAAATAAGAAAAAAGCAGTACTTTTGCAGCGATTTTGAGTGAAATCGTGAAAAATATTAACCTTTAAAATAGAAAATTATGTCAGAAATTGAAAACAAAGTAAAGGCAATTATTGTCGACAAGTTAGGTGTAGAAGAGTCTCAGGTAACTTTGGACGCAAGTTTTGCAGCTGATTTGAACGCTGATTCGTTGGATACTGTTGAGTTGATTATGGAGTTTGAGAAAGAGTTCAACATCACTATCCCTGATGAGGATACACAGAAGATTTCGACAGTTGGTGACGCAGTAGCTTATATTGAGAAGGCTGTTGCTTAATCGATATTAAATTTTTGAAATTTTACGAGTTTGCAGGAACCTGTGAACTCGTAAATTATGAAATAAGACGATGGAACTAAAGCGAGTAGTAGTTACCGGCTTGGGTGCGTTGAGTCCTATTGGAAACGATTTAGCCACAACCTGGAAAAACATGTTGGTCGGTATAAGTGGAGCAGCGGAAATTACGCAATTTGACCACGAAAAATTCAAAACTCATTTCGCTTGCGAAGTGAAGAATTTTGACCCGTCAAGTGTAGTTGATGTAAAAGAGGCACGACGTATTGACCGTTATGCACAGTTCTCTATGTACGTGGCTAAAGAGGCGCTGGTTGATTCTAAATTGGATTTGGAGCAAGCTGACAAATCCCGTATCGGCGTGATTTGGGGAAGTGGAATGGGAGGACTTAAAACTTATGAAGCAGATATTTCAGAATTTGCAAAAAGTGATGGTACTCCCAGATTTAATCCATTCTTCATACCGAAAGTACTGCATAGTATGGGGACAGGACATATATCCTTAATGTTAGGATTACAAGGACCGTCATTTGCTGTTACCAGTGCCTGCGCCAGTGCATCTCATGCTATCGGACAAGCGTTTGATACTATACGTTTAGGACGTGCAGATATCGTATTTACAGGTGGTGCAGATGCAGATATCACAATTAGTGGTATTGGAGGATTTAATGCAATGCGGGCCATCTCAACCCGAAACGATAGTCCGGCTACTGCAAGCAGACCGTTCTCAAAGTCACGTGACGGATTTGTCTTGGGAGAAGGGGCTGCTTGCCTGATGCTTGAGGAATACGAGCACGCTAAGGCACGTGGTGCTAAAATCTATGCTGAATTGGTTGGATCCGGAGCAACAGCAGATGCTTTTCATATGACGGCACCCGATCCTTCGGGAGCAGGAGCTGTCAGAGTTATGAAAATGGCACTTGACGATGCACAAATACAACCTAAAGATATAGATTTTATCAATACCCACGGCACTTCCACTCCGCTCGGAGATATCGCTGAATTGAAGGCTATTAAAGAAGTATTTGGTGAGCATATCTACGAAATGAACTTGGATTCCACCAAATCGATGACAGGTCATCTTGTAGGAGCTACAGGTGCTATTGAGGCATTAGCATGTGTCATGGCGCTTAAAGAAGGAATCATTCCGCCTACCATCAATCATGAAGAAGGCGATGAAGATGAAAATATCGACTATCGCATTAACTTTACTTTTAATAAGCCGCAGCGGAGAGATATTCATTACGCTTTGTCAAATAACTTTGGATTTGGCGGATTGAATGCTTGTTTGATTTTCAAAAAAGCAGAATAACCCAAATGGGTAGTATTAGTTAAATTTTTAAGGTATTAGTGTTATGATTACAAGTAAAATTGGTGAGAATGCCGGTTTAATCTGGTCTGCACTACAGGGTGGTGCACTCGCCCAAAAAGCACTCAAAAAACAAGTTAAGCTTAAAGATGCTGACTTGTATTTGGCTTTAGGTTGGTTGGCTCGTGAGGGCAAAATCGCTTTCAATGTTGAAGAGGCTGACACAATCATTTCTTTGAACTAATTGGTTAAACAAAGTTTAGGAGAACCTTTATGGTAGTAGCGATAGTTGGTGCCTCCGGTGCCGTTGGTCAAGAATTGCTAAAAGTGCTTGAGGAGAGAGATTTTCCTATTACCGAACTTCGTTTATTCGGTTCCGTGCGTAGTGCCGGGACCGAATATTCTTTCCGTAACAAAACGTATCGTGTGCAGGAATTAGTCCATGGTGATGCATTCAAAGGAGTTGACATTGCTTTTACATCAGCCGGAGCGTCTGTCTCCCGTGAATTTGCTGAGGATATCACTCGATTCGGGGCTGTGATGATTGACAACTCCAGCGCTTTTAGAATGGATGAAGATGTACCATTAGTTGTTCCTGAAGTAAATGCAAAAGATGCGCTTGACAGACCGCGCGGAATTATTGCCAATCCGAATTGCACAACGATTATAATGGTTGTTGCATTAAAGGCTATTGAGCAAATCAGTCATATTCGTCGGGTCCATGTGGCTACTTATCAGGCAGCATCCGGAGCGGGGGCACAAGCTATGAAAGAGCTTGAAGTGCAATACCGCCAAGTGCTTGCCGGAGAAAATCCTACTATCAATAAGTTTGCCTACCAGTTGGCGTATAATCTGATTCCTCAAATTGATGTGTTCGTGGACAATGATTACACCAAAGAGGAGATGAAGATGTTCAACGAGACGCGTAAAATTATGCATTCCGATATTGCCGTCAGTGCCACTTGTGTACGCGTTCCGGCGTTACGGGCGCATAGTGAAGCAGTATGGTTGGAAACTGAGAAAAAGATTACTGCCGCTCAAGCGCAAGACGCTTTCCGTAATGCGGAAGGATGTGTGTTGCAGGATGAACCTGCTGAAAAAAAGTATCCGATGCCCTTGTTTTTAAGCGGAACGGATAAAGTGTATATTGGTCGTGTACGCGAGGATTTGAGCTGTGCTAACGGCTTGACTTTCTGGTGTGTCGGTGATCAGATACGCAAAGGCGCTGCTTTAAATGCTGTGCAAATAGCTGAATGGATAATCAAGCAATAAATATTATGGCTCCGGTTGGCTGCTGGGAAAGCCTGGCGGCTGCTATTGATGCCGGAGCGTCGAGTGTTTATTTTGGTATTGAATACCTCAATATGCGCTCGCGGTCGTCTGCCAATTTCACAACGGCGGATTTGCATGAGATTGTACGGCGTTGCCGCGAAGCTGGCGTACATACTTACCTTACGCTGAATACCGTTATTTATCCCGAAGATCTGCCGCTGATGCGAACGATTGTGGATAATGCCAAGCAAGCGGGAGTGGATGCGATTATTGCTTCCGATATTGCAGCGATGCAATATGCCAACAGCCAAGGAGTAGAGGTGCACCTTTCAACGCAACTGAACATCGCTAATACCGAGGCATTGCGGTTTTATGCCCACTTTGCCGATGTCGTTGTTTTGGCGCGAGAACTGAATATGGAACAGGTGGCAACTATCCATCGCGATATTTTGGAACAAAACATTCGTGGACCGAAAGGGGAACTGATACAGATTGAAATGTTCTGCCACGGAGCTTTGTGTATGGCGGTCAGCGGAAAATGCTACCTTAGTCTTAATAACCTCGGTGCAAGTGCCAACCGTGGCGCTTGTATGCAGGTTTGCAGAAGGGGATATATTGTGAAAGATAAGGAATCGGATCTTGAACTGGAGATTGATAATCAATATATCATGTCTCCAAAGGACCTTAAAACGATTCATTTCCTTAATAAACTACTTGATGCCGGAGTCCGTATCTTGAAGATTGAAGGTCGTGCGCGCGGGCCCGAATACGTCAAAACCGTTGTGGAGTGTTACAAGGAAGCTGTTGATGCGTGGCAAAAAGGCGAATACGCGATGCCCGCTATCACTGCACGTATTGACGATTGGAACAAACGTTTGGCGAGGGTATTTAATCGCGGATTTTGGGATGGATATTATCAAGGACAGCGGTTGGGAGAATGGACCCACGAATACGGCAGCCGCGCAACGAGAAAACGCGTTTATGCCGGCAAGTGTACGAATTATTTCAAGAATATTAGCGTAGCGGAGTTTATGCTCGAGGCTATTCCGCAAATCGCTGAGGGGGATGAACTGCTTATTACAGGCGAAACGACCGGAGCTTATGAAGTGGTTGCACATGAACTACACGATCAAAAGGGAAATCCCGCTGACAATGTAAAGCAAGGATTGCTCTTTGCACTCAAAACAGATAAAGTTGTCCGCCGCGGTGATAAATTATATAAATTGGTTGAAAATTGATTATTGACAGTCTCATAATATCCACACCTTTATCGGAATCGTGGCCCATCTGGGTGATGTTCGGAACGATGATTTGTTTGCTTTTAACCGAGTGGCAACAGCCCGGAACCATACTCAATGCCTTCAGAACAACTTTCACGCGACTCGAACGCATGTATGGTGATTCCGGTACTTCTATCTTAGGAGAGATATTCCTTAACACGTTTCGTATTGGTACTATCGCACTCGCTATCACCTTGATTACCTATAAAGTGGATTTTCATTTCATCCATTTCGCAATGGTTATTGGAATAATCTTTGCCGTTATGTTGCTGAAAATGTTCCTTTCATGGCTTGTTGATTTTACTTTTGAACTACGACGGACCGTTGCGGTTTATTTGCCGCATTACGACAACTTATGGACGGTCCTCGCTATGCTGCTTTATCCCGTTGTACTCGTTTATATCCATCTGTCGGATAACATCGTAATGCCATACTTGTTAGGTGGGATAGTTGCGTTTTTTATGCTCGCTGTGTTGATTAAATTGGTCATGTATTTTTATAACGGTGTGCGGAGTGCACTATATATCGGACTTTATATGATCACGCTTGAAATATTGCCTTTTGCGCTTATTGTTGCGGCGGCGATCCAATTGTAATGTTAATAATTTTTATACCTAAATAAAATGATTAAGAAGATTCTCGTTTCTCAACCTCGCCCGGCTACCGAGCGCAATCCATATTCGGAGATGGAGCATCGTTTTGGAGTGGAGTTTGACTTCTACCAACTTATTCATCTTGAGGGCTTGGATGTTCATGAATTCAGGCTACAAAGAATCAACCCTTTGGATTATACGGCGGTTTTGCTCACATCAAGATTAGCCGTTGACCATTATTTCCGTATGTGTGAGGAGATGAGACTGCAAGTGCCGGAATCAATGCACTATTATTGTATTTCTGAGGCGGTCGCTAATTACCTCCAAAAATATATACAATATCGCAAACGCAGAGTGTTCTTTAGCGAAAATAATCGTTTTGAGGACTTGCTGCCTACTATGAATCGGCGACCGAACGAAAAGTATCTTATGGTTTCATCTGACGTACATAACAACGATAGTGTTATCAATATGTTGGCGGAAAACGGCATCACGGTCAAACCCGCTGTCATGTATCGAACTGTCGCTTCGCAGTGGCCGCAAGACAAAGCATTTGACTATGATATGCTTGTGCTCTTTACGCCAACCGGCGTCGCTTCTGTCAAAAAGAACTTCCCCGAATGGAATCAGGGCGAGACGCTGATTGCATGTTTTGGTCAGAATACGACGGTTGCTGCGGAAGAAGAAAATTGGCGCATTGATATCAAAGCGCCAACACCTGATTGTCCAAGTATCACTACTGCTATTGAGCGTTATCTTGAGCAACACATTTCATAAATATGAACGTTTGTGTGGAAAACTTAGAATTGCGTCTCTCTATAAAGAGGGGCGCAAGTTCACTGTATGGCCCATTCGCGTAACATATCAAACATTACCTTTATCCAATACTGACAAACAATCCGAGCAGCAGTTTTCTGCTGTACTTATTTGGGCGCCAAAATCCCTTTTCAAGCATGCCACGGACCGCAATCGTTTGCGCAGGCTCATGCGCGAAGCGTGGAGACTTAACAAAGCCGCCTTGCAGCAGCCTTGTTTGATTGCATTGAATTATATTGACAAGCAGGAGCAATCTTATGCCTTGATTGAGAGGGCGGTCCAAAAAGCCATCCACAAAATCAATAATCAGAACGATAGATAAAAGAAATCGTTCGAGTCCATTTCATCATTTCATCATTCCATCATTCCATCATTCCATCATTCCATCAATCCATCAATCCATCATTTAGTGCCGCAGGCACGGCTCAATCCATCATTCTCAATTCTCAACTCTCAATTCTCATTAACGCTTTAACACTTTAACGCTTTAACGCTTTAACGCTTTAACGCTTTAACACTTTAACGCTTTAACACTTTAACGCTTTAACGCTTTAACTCTTTAACACTTTAACACTTTAACACTTTAACACTTTAACGCTTTAACACTTTAACGCTTTAACGCTTTAACACTTTAGCACGTTTTTTCTACTACTCTAACCGTAGGATAACCGTAAGATAACCGTAGGATAACCGTAGGATAAAGCACCCCGACAGCATACAACAGGGTGTAGTGTACCCCGTTTTTTGGACACTTTAATTGATTAATTATGCGAAAGAAAGTGCCCTTAGAGGTTAAAATGGAAGCACTAAAATTGCTTCAATCGGGAGAATCTGCCAAAGAGGTCAGCAAGCGACTAAATATCAGCAACGGTGAGTTGCAGAGCTGTATTACGAAGTGCAAAAAATGTGTTGTGAATAGTATCTTGTTGCCCAATTGTTGATAGATAGTCAATAGTCTTCTTTACTTGAGAAACTGGATGTGTTAAATAAGCATAATATTTAGAAATAATAGACTTCAGAGTTTCGGAAACGAGGCTCTGTTTTTTTATTTCTATAAAAGTGCAGATTTTTTTAGGATGGAGGAAAAAAAGAGAGAAATATTTGCAAGTATCAATTTTTTGTTGTACCTTTGCAGCCGTATTCCATTCCACAGTGCGTGGGAACGGAAGTTTTTCAGCTCACGCCGAGGGTATGTCCCTTGTTGTGGGAGGGATACAGGACATAATAAAAGGCGTCTTAAGCGCTTTGTTTTGGTCATCCGAATCTGGTAAATTCATAGTAAATCCAAAGCATTGCAGCATAGATGCCCATAGGTATGTATAATTATAAGGTACGCATGTGCGTACATATATGCATACAGCGTGGGCTTCAATGTTGTTTGTTCGGATTTACAGGCAATACCAGAGCCTAGGATGGCGGAACAGCAATAGTGCAGTCCCGCTTTTTTGTTATACTAATTGTAAAACACTATATATATATGAAAAAATTACTTATCCTTGTAAGTTGTTTATGGTTAACTACCGCCATGAACGCACAATTCTTAGATCGTTTGATCAATTCCGCCCGTACTACAGCTGAGCAGTCGGTGGAGCAACAAGTGAACAAGAAAGTGGAGGAAGGCATCAACGAGGCTTTCAACCCCGAGTCCCAGCAGCAAGAGCAACAGGAACAAGTAGAACAACAACCGCAAGAACAACCAAAAAGTGGCTGGACATGTCCTGCGTGCGGACACAAAGGTAACACCGGTAATTTTTGTACGGAATGCGGCGCCAAGAAGCCTGAAGCAGGTAATGCAGCCCCAGCGCCTAAAAAATCTTTAGAGAGCGTATACGCGAAGTCCGACTTCGTGCCCGGCGATGAGATTATGTTCGAGGACGATTTGGTCGGCGAACAAATGGGAGAATTTCCGTCCAAATGGGATCTGCTGGAAGGTAATGCTGAGATCGCTTCCGTTAACGGAAAGACGGTCATCAACCTTACCGACATCTCCACGGAAATCATGCCGCTCATGAAAAATCAGAAGAACTATCTGACCGAAGCCTTCACGCTCGAGTTTGACTTCCTCGGCGGTAGTGACGAGAAATCCATTTATTGCGATTATATCATCCACCTCAAGAATATAGAAGGCGAGGACGTTGCTACCATCAATCTCAACGGTACAGCTTCCGGCTGGGCTTATACATCGTGGATCACCGCCAGCGGAGAACAGCGCGAGAACCGTGCGGCTGCGCCGGCTAAAGAGGAGGAATGGAACCATGTGGCATTGTCCTTCAACAAGCGTGCACTCAAGGTATACCTCAACGGCAGCCGTATAGTCAATATCCCTAACTGTGCTCGCCCGCAGTACTTCACACTGCAGCGTTCCTACTGGGCAGACCATCGTAATTTGATGACCAACGTGCGTCTGTGCAAAGGTGCAGTACCTCTGTATAACCGCCTTATAACCGACGGCAAGATTATCACCTATGCCATTACCTTCGATATCGGCAAGGCAAATATCAAACCCGAATCGATGACCGAGATCAACCGCATCGCCCAACTGATGAAAGACAACGGTGACCTCAAGTTTGAAGTGCAGGGACACACGGACAACACAGGTACCGTGGCCGGTAACCAGAAACTGAGCGAACAACGCGCGCAAGCGATCGTCAATAAATTAGTAGAGATGGGCATCGCTGCCAACCGCCTGTCCGCTAAAGGAATGGGACAGAGCGCCCCGCTTGCGGATAATTCGACCGACGAAGGCAGAGCCAAGAACAGACGTGTAGAATTTG
>Ga0247611_10001637_pt1 | contig 39409 bp, 56 predicted proteins | sample 177DNAGHGhighgp2_FD_192422 | JGI IMG/M metagenome (GOLD analysis project Ga0247611, IMG submission 192422) | Sheep rumen microbial communities from Palmerston North, Manawatu-Wanganui, New Zealand - 1770 DNA GHGhigh gp2 | ecosystem: Host-associated > Mammals > Digestive system > Stomach > Rumen... | reverse complement strand
CGGACATAACATTGGTCCATACACCGGAGAAACTCGTCTCGACGCTGACCCGTGGCTCGATGCCGTTCTTGAGTATTTCAAGGAGGCTATCCTCATCACGGGTGTAATGGGTAAAGCGTACAGGCTGTGTCAGCCGCCCTTCACGGTCTACGAGCTTGCGGAGGTCATCCGTGCAGTTCTCCTCGAGTAGCCCCTTGTCGTACGGCTTGAGCTTCACCGCGTAGTCCACGAGCACATCATAGGGCTTCCCAGTGGTTTCACCCTCGGTACCTTCCGTAATCGGCTTGTAGGCTCCGCTGTCCATCGCGTATGCGAGCATCCAGGCGCCCGGTATGGCCTTCATTGCGGCACGGGCGGTAGTACCCGTGGCGACCACGTTGTCGACCAGCATCACCCTCCCTTCCGGGATATGGCTTGCCTGCAGGCCGAGCATCTCAGGAGTAATCGCCTGTCCGTTCTTCTTTAGCTCATAGAGGGATTCCCGGGTAGGTCCGCGGAGCACATTCTCTACCTTGCAGCCGGAAATCTTGGATATCTCGTCGGCAAGACGGCGGGTAATCGTGGCGATTCCCGAGCGGGACGGCACAGGCACCAGAATTTCGTCGCCCCTCAGGTCCTTCGCCATCTCCTCGGCCATCTTGTGTATGGCGTCGGCATCCCCGTCCTTCGCCGCGTGGCAAATCTCGGGAACCCCGTCCGTGTAGTACTCGTGCATATATATGCAGCGCGAATCCGGGGAGAAAGTGGTTTCCATAAGGGAATTGCCCAGCAGAATCTTTGCCGCGCACTCGAACGCGGTTTCCATTCCGGGGGTCATTTCAATGCCGTCTGTCAAAATCGTACTCATCGTAAGGTGCCTGCCTGATTTTCAACATTCAAGAGTTTATGTACGCGGCGTCCGAAAATTGCTATATTTGTGATAGAAATGTATTCCCTTTAACCAAAGGACACCTATGAAAATCGAAGTGAAACTTCCAGACATCGACACCGCCACCAAGTCCCGCATCACCGACTACTTCACCAAGGCAGCCAAGAAGGGCCAGGTAATCCTCGACATCGCGCACGACAACCTTCCGCCGGAAATCAAGGAAGTGAAGACCCTCAACTTCTACCCGGATTCCAAGAAGCCGGAAGACACCTTCATCGACCTCGAACGCATCGTGGTCAGCGTGGTGATTTACAAGGAACACGAACCGGCAAGCATGACCGTGGTTATGGTCAAGCAGGTCAACAAGAACGCCCAGGGAATCCCGTGCGGCGTCTGCCAGGAAACCCTCAGCTTCACCGCGGAAAACATCGGCTGGCTCGAAGGGCTTACAACTATCTAATGCTGGACCTCCGTATAGCTACATACTTGGCAATCGCGCTCTTCTTCATCCGAAAGGCAATGAGGAAGGCGCGCAAGCCGGTTAATGCGCCGGCTAAGGAGTCGACTAATAAAAACTCAATCGTCGATGCTATAAAGAAGTGCCAAAATTACGACATTATGCCGAGCTCAAAAAGCTTACAGGATGCCGTCGCGCAATTGTTCGCAGACCGTATGGCCAATGATATTTTTGATGTAGTCGACCATGCGGTTCTTAAACAAATAATGAATACCGGTGTGCATAACTTTCCTGCGCCGGGTACTAAGGAATATTCCGAACTGGTATCTCAGACCGCAGAAAACATCTATAACATCCAGAAAAAGAAAGACGAGGCTTTGCAGAAGCATCTCGAAAAAGACATTAGCAGTTTAATTTCCGCTGAGGAAGCTCAAAATTCTGTCGCGGTAGATGTACAGAAACTTTTTGCTGACCGGCATGCTATGAAACTAAAAGAACTAGCCGCCCGGCGAGAAAAAATGGAGGCTAAATAATGGAAATTTTAATCCGAGACCTTAAGATTGCATCATATTTGCTTACCGTGCTGACGATGCTTCGCCGGATAGTCAAGAAAGCAAAATCCAAGCAGTCATCTAAGCCGGGTGACCTTGACTACTCGGTCGATAAAAGCCAAGCCGCCGACCATATGGTATCCGTTGAATACAGCGAGGCACTGCGCGATGCATCGAGAAAACGCAAAGAAGCGTGTGAAAGAATGGCCGCAGCTATTACAGCTACCCAGTTGAAGATGCCGGGTGGCTCCGAGGAAATGCGGGCGGTTCTCGGCGGCGGTGCCAGCATACCTTTTGGCTCCTCTTGTGATGTATTTATAGGAACTCCATCGCACCGTGCTATGACGCGAGAGGTGAGCGCCGGCATATCGGAAAAGAAAGAATATGTCGTCCATCCTATATATCATCAGACAGAGGACACCTTGTCCGAATCAGGCGGTTCAGACGCCGGCTTACCATTTTGAGCAACAACGCAGAAGGCTCCCGGGAAATCCCGGGAGCCTATTTCTTATAGCTCTTGTCTCGATTTAAGATTTCTTCTTGCGTTTCTGCAGGGTTTCTTTTACCTTCTTTTCGGGGACCACCTTGCACCCGGTCACGATTTCCCTGATGTAGTCAGTGAACTTTTCCACATCACGGTCAATCCCGATAATGTTGGCGTCCTTGAATATGAACGGAATCAGGTCAAAATGCGAGGCCATTATGACCTGGTATCCCTGCTTGAGCAACTGGGGAAGCAGGTTCTGGCACAGTCCGAGCATACTCTCGAACGAGAAGTGCACCTCTGGTTCATCCAGGAGCAACGTGGGGGAACCTCCTTTCAGGAAAGTATCCTTGGCATACTGGTACATTCTTTCGATAATGGTAAGATTGAACTCGTCGTCGGCATAACGGGCCTTGCTTTTTTCATACATATCGTCCACCGGCTTTCGGGAAAACTCCCACCGTTTGTTAATCAAGAGACCTAGCACGAGCCCCTGCTGGTCCATCTTGAACTCCCCGGACGACTTGACGTTTCGGTCCACATATTCGGACAGGTCCTGTTCAGGCATCAGGTTACCTTCACCAACCCCGGTTCCCCTTAGGGAAAACCCGCCGGCAAACCGGTGGAGCGCAAAGTCGCTCATGTAGTACACCGGTCCATCCAGTTCCGCCTTGGCCCCGTAGTGCAACCGTTGTTTCACGAATGCATCGATTGTAGCCTTCTTGATACTATTCTTGTCGGCAAACCAGCCTCCACCCGGGAACATGTCAGGGCTGAAGTTGATATTGGACCATCCCTTCACGGTCATCCCGGTAGCCCCAAGTGCCCTGATTATGGAAGTCTTGCCGCACCCGTTAGGCCCGAACAGGATGTTCAACCCGGGCTTGAACTCAAGTTTCTTCGGGAATACCGATTCCTTTTCGTTATAGATAGACTTGATTTCAAGCGGGTATCCATCAAGTATTTCGATTGACTTAAACATTATCGTATAATTCCAAGGAACCGCCAGAGTTCCTTCTGGCATTCCTTGCAAAGCTCGATATTGGAAAAGGAATGCACAGTTTCCTGATGCATTTCATTAGTAGATTCGTGGTATGTCGTCACGGTGCCGCCGAGGTCCACCTGGTTGACAAAGGAGTCCTTGCCAAGTGGACGGTTGCACCGGATGCACATACCTGGAAGACAGGTTTCTGATACTACGCCCATTACGATTACGCCTCGTCCGGTCCTTCGTACTTCAACTTACGCACAGAGTCGAGCGCCGCCATGCGACCAAGCCTGAAGAGATATGCATATGTATGTGCCGTATGGTCAATCGACGGAAGGTTGCTATGGCAAACTTTACGCTTCATAGCGCTCTGACGCATGGAATATTCCTTGGCGCATTCAGCAATCCGCTTATAGTTTTCCGAATCGGTATCCATGACACAGAGGCGCATCGCGATACGGTTTGCGATTGCTTTACGGAGAGTGCACAGTTTTTCTTCGCGATTAGCTTCGGTACGAACATCCGAGAAGAACGGGCCCGGCTTCATAATGTTGGAAATCGCTTCGGCAACAGTTTCAATCGCGCGGTGGAGCGCCGGGAAATGCTTTCCGATAGCCGCCAAGTAAGTGTGCGGATTCAACGACATGTCGACTTCGCCAGACCCATCATTTTTGACAATAGGCATAAATGTATTGTAATAGTCCAAGGAAAGCACTTGCGGACGATTGAGAGCGTGTATTACGCTTGCAAATACCACAATTTCGTATGCCACCGCGCCGGCATTATCCTTTGTGTTAAATGTGCAGCCGAGGTTGAATTCATACTCGTTCGAACCAATCGTCGAAATGAAGTCGAACTTTGCCTCCTTGTATTCCGGCGTGTCCGGTGTCTGAAGGTAGGTGAAGTACATTGCTTTAGTATACTGCTTAAACTTGCTGACGACAGCATCATGGACGACCGTTTTCACGAACTCGTTAATATAATCGAGAGGTTTCTTCTCCTTCATTATATGGGCGAAAGCCTTGTCAGCAATTCCGTCGAAAGATTCCAGCATCATACGATATACATTGATGCGAGTCATAACGACAGCCGATTCTACCTGGAACTTGTTCAAGTCAGGATAAATCTTGTTGAGGTTAGGAGTACTGTGCTTTTCGTCGATATGCAGTCTGTGCTTGATATTGGAATCGATAAGGTCTACCACAGTAGCCTTGTATGAATCATAAAGCGATTGCGGGAATGGCGTACTAGGATGCGAATGATGCTTCGACAGTGTATAGAAGGCATTGAACAGCGGGTCTTTTTCACACGCATCGGCAAAGAACTCTTTCTTATCGTCCTCAGTGAAATCGGCCTTGACCACGAACTGAGTGTCATTGGATTCTTCAGTTTCTGGTTCCTTCTTCAAGGTAAGCGTAGAAACCTGCTCAAAAGCATCGCGCGTCACCGGAGCAATCCGTCCGGTAACAACAATCTTTGATACCTCAGGGAAACACAGCTTGGCAAGATTATCGTGGAACCGATTTTCATCCTCGGTAAGCCACATATGCTGACCCTGAAGTTTAGATTCAACTACATTGCGCATCTGGCCACCTTTAAGTATCCTTTCGGCGCTATGCATTTGCACGAACTGTTCGTACAGGTCTTTCAATAGATTTTCACTCATTTTGTCTCCTTGGTAGAAGAAGATTGGAATAACTTGGCATTGGACTTGATGTCTTCAGCAAACCGGTAGATTGCTTCCGTAATTGCATCCGGGGAAGAATGGGAGCCATCCGGATTGGTATACTTTTCCGCGATTTTACGGTAGGAAAGCATATTGTTCAGCGCGAGTTCCACCGTCTTGCGGGTATGTACCTCGCAGATATCCGAAAAGGCTTGCGCCGTAAGAGCAATATTCAGTACACTGGAACCGTTTAATAGGCCCCGTTTTTGTTCGAACTCGTCCGGGTACTTCGAAGGGTTTTTGAAGCGCGCTTGAATCATATCGTAATATGTTGAGTCTGCCATAATAAATCCTTTTTAAAGCCATCCACACAACCAAGCGAGGAACAAGCCCGCCGCTCCTAGCAGGAGTGCCAAGTCACGGAGGAGCTTGTCTAGTTCTGGTTTCATCTTTTCTCGACTGTTTTAAATGCTTTTAATGTTTCTATTGTGATTTCCTGGATAAGCTTTGCCGCTACCATACCATCGAAGAAGCGGTACGGGTTATTCTTGACCCACTCGGTCGCCTTCTTGTCAAACAGCGCCGCGATAGCCATCGATACGCGGGTCTTCACCGCAGCACTGTATTCGCCCATGTAGATTGCATCGTAGTTCACCAAGTGCTGAAGAGTTGTGGCAAGCTTGGTCATCGACGACGGACGCTTCTCGACAAGGTTCGGGTCGCCCGCCTTGATTGCATTGACATAGGCAATGCTTTCCTTAGTAGAGAAGCTGTGGCCCTGCACCGCCCCCTTGAACACGATGTCGTCACGGAGGAATCCCGTACTGGTTACCGGGTGGAGGTAGCAGTAGGACATCACCCTACCCTTAATGTAAGCCTTGGCTTGCGAAAGGATAAAGTTCCTCGCATAGCGGTCGCCACCCGTCTTGAGGCTCGGGCGGTCAGCACGGCTGACATATTGGTTCTGGATGTACTGGGTGACAATCCTCACCGCATCGCGCTTGATTAACGCGATTACATCCATAGGGAGTGTCCCGTATACCGGAGTCGCATCGATTTCCTTTCCGTATTCAATGTTGATGACCGTATTCAGCAAATTATTGAGGTCGCTCGCAACAATAGTATTCTTCTTGTCGTCACAATACTTACGGAGAAGCTGGTCGGCTCCCGCGAACACCCCGAGTTCAGCGATGCTGTTCTCGGAAGGAGTAACCGCGCCGAGTTCAATATCATATTCTTTGATGGTGTTCACGATTTCCGGGAGGCGGTGCTTTTCGATTGCCGGGTCAGCCTTGGCGACATCCTCAGCCGGGGTCACCAGCGGGACTTCAGGCAATCCAACCACATCCTCTAATTCGGGCGGTTCAACCTGCGTAACATGTTCCACCTGGGGAACCTTTGAATTCTTGAGGGTGACGAAATCCTTGAACTTATCGATGAAATCGGTGAGGACCTTGTTCCCATGCTTGCCGAAATTTAAGCAAATGTCCGCCTCGGTCGGGTTATTCATCTTGAGATAATCCTGCAATACGGTGTATACCATATTGGCCATCGCGGGAGAATTCTTCTTGTACCATCCCCTGAAGAGGCGGGTATCGTTGAACTTGGCCTGTTTCGCCATGCGCGTGGCGATATTGACCGCGTTGCTCTTCGACATATTGGCAATCTGTTCCTTGGCAAGCTTGCGGCTTCCTTCCTTACGGTTTGCCGTGCCGAAATTCGGGTAAATCCTATGAAGCAGGATAATTGCGAAATTGAAGTCCCTGATTGAAAGCCTGATGAGATTGGACGGTTCCCTGGACCCGCCAAGCTGAACAGGGATAATGTAGTGCGACTGTACCAGCAGTTCCTTGGTCGGATTAGCCAGACGGTCCGCGATGAAATTTTCGTAAATAGCCTTGTAATTCATAAAATTTATCCTTTCTGCTAATAGCGCAGCTTGAATGTGTAATACAAATATAGCAAAAAACGGCCCCTTACGGAGCCGCTCGTTAAAGCATTGTGACATTGGTATACTGTTTAGTCCGCATACCATACAGCTTAGATAGATTGCTGGGATACAGGTACTTCGACGGGTTTTTCAATATGACATTCCAGTCAATATATATAGGAGTATCATTTTTAACCTTCTTTTTCGCCTCGACCGACAATCTGCTAGCGGAAGTTATGAACCCTGTCCAGCCTAGTTTTTTGTAGTCTTCATTGACTGAGAATACGGCATTCCGGTAAGGCGACTTAGCGACTGAAAGTACATATATGTTCGAATCCTCGGCACCACGGAAAACCATAAACAGTACGAAAGGGTCGTCGTCCTGCGGAAGAACAGTCCGAAGAATTTTACGGAGGAACCCGAGCGAAATCAAAATATAACTGGCATTGAACAAGCTATGCATCGACCGCCTCGTCCCCATATCCATCCTGTTTCGGTTCTACGCATTCCGGAATCTTGCAGGAGATACGGAATGCCGGAGAATCGATATTCATCGCCTTGTGCCCGTCCGGGAAGAATTCCACCGTAAAACCTTCGGCAAGCATCTTGTCTGTGAACGGGTCGACCACCATATTTCTGAACTGGTCGCCGAAACCGGCTACATGCTGCTTGCTCTTCAGTTCAAGGAAGATTTCAAACGACGGCGCGCACCTATCTTTTGCAGCGGCAACGAGGTCGTGCTTTGCCCTTCTGTACAGTTCGTTAAGGATATCCTTGGCCTTCTTTTCCATCGTGGCCATCTGGATTTCCATTATGTCACTCGCGTTGCACCCCATGATGCGCTTCTCGGACTCCATGAATTCGGCCGCCCGCTTCTTGTACAGGCGCACAATCAAATATGCAACCAAGAATATGAATAGCACTATCCCGGCTACGATGAACGGTACAATATCATTGAAGCTAAAGCTCGACATACATTCCTCCACTCGATTTCTCCAACTGGTCAGCCAATTTAGCAGCAGTCTGCTTAGCGGCCGGTGATGATGAGGTTTTCTCAATATTGAAACTCAACATTTTTGAGTGTACCTCATCACTGAATAACCGCTCGAATTTAGTAAACCCGTATTCCTTTTCGAGAATCTTCAACGCCATCGGCCCGGGCCACCTGCGCACAGGCATGCACACCTCGTTATTCCATGGCGTATGGAACGGCTTATAGAGGTCCCATCTCTCAAGAAACTCCTTGACTTCCTTCTCGGCGCGGTGCCGGTTGCGTTTATCCTTGTTACCGTGCGACTGGCGCTTGTAATGCGGTTTCACCGGCTTGGATGAAGTAACCGCGATAACTTCCGAGGTTACCGTGGGCGTCTGGGTCAACTGCTGACCGGGGCTCTCCCCGGGTATAATCTCTGGGGGCTTCCGGCGGAACCACCCGGATATCGTATTTCGTATTGATTCGAACATCATTACCTCTTTTTTCTCAAATATAGCAAAAATTAAGCAATCGGATAAATTCCGATTTCCCTGAGGAAGCTAAGCGCGAGTCTACAGTAAAACGAGTGGGTTTCGGTCTGCGCGGTGTGGATAAATTCAAGCAGCTCCCTAAATTTTCCCGCCCGAATTTTCAATAATGGATGCTCGATATTTTCATATACCCCGGTAGTAACATAATGGAAGGGATTCCGCATCTTGAATCCATTGGTAGCCGTTTCAGACATCGCGTATTCACAGACTGCCTGCGCGCACCTGGACAGAAAATTCCAAGCAATGTCACCAATAGTAATACTGTTATATGGATTTGTACCTCTAGGTACTACGAGCGGATTATACTGGATAAAATTGTTAGATTTTACATCATCTGTTACAGGCTCGTAATATTTAGCCCCATCATTGATACAATCCTTCCATAGCCGAGCTTCGTTGACGAATCTGAGTATCAATCCCGTATTACCGGAAAATCTGTCGATAAAGGACATTACCGAATGTTCAATTCCGATATACATATCCAAAAGTTTAACGTCATCCAAAAGTTTAACGCCGTGGCACTCGGCAATCTTACGTTTTGTTAACGGTCTTGCAAAATACGCATAATTCCCTATGGATATCTTACGGAGCATCCGCGTGGAGCTCAATGGGTACAACTGGGACTGCCCTACATTAGGAACAAGGCTTATATGCCATACGGGCATCGCCGGGTTGATGTCACGGTCAACTATTATTTCTTCGCCAAGGTCATGCTTAACTCCTCCGCGCAGCATAGACAGCATGTTTGGCCCACAGAAGGAATAGGCGAATTCCGTCCTATCTTTCCATTCCGTATTGGTGCCCCGCAATATCACAGAATCAAATCCGGACGCCCAATGTTTCGGTAATAATTTACTAATAGTATCCATATTCTGGTTAGTTCTCGTTTTCTATAACCGTCCAGTCGTCGCCCGGCAATGTATAAAATGGCATCACGTTACGATTGGCGTCCATTTCAGTAACATCTTCCCCGGTTTCCTTCATACGGTACAGCATACTGCGAAGGTTATGTATACCCCCGTAAATGCTCAAATCAAGGTCCTTTAAGGTAAACCCGATTGCGCCCAATATCTGCTTGCCGAAATATTCGACATCGGAATGCGAATGGAATTGCGCCAAGGCTTCCTTCCGGTCATTACGGGTATTTGCATTATGCCCGGATTTCGCTTTCATGCCGGCATCAGTCGTATCCGGTATGATGTCCAGCCGTCGTATTATCCGGGCGAGGTTATCCGAGTGGGTCGGGGGGAACAGGTCTTTACGCATCTGGGTTACCGCCGCGGTCATCATATCGGCAAAACTGTATGAAGGCCCGACAACCATCTGTGCTACCCCGCCGGTCTCGTAGATGTACAGCTGGTGCAGCATGGCCAGCACATAGTCGAGATTTGATGTCGGCACTATTGCGGGATGCTCGACGATATCGCTCGACATGAACCCGAGTACCATAGCGTATAGGTCGCTCGGCTTCAGCGACATATTAGTGGCTACCTGGAACCTGCGGTTCGGGGTTGACAAGATGCGGCTAACCCGGTCGATAATCGCGATGGCCATGCACAGTACGCTGACCTTATCGAAGTCCGGTTCAAGGTGGGCACACCCGTTTAGCCTGAAAAGTTCCCTCCCGTTAGACATTACGATATACTGGGTCACCCATCCTACAGCATTCCCGACATCCCACAAAAAAGGCATCCGCGATATGCTCTTCACCCTGTATATGCTGATGTTGAAATTGGGGAGATACTCGAACATTATGTCGAAGCATTCCCCGAAGTGCTTCGCGGGAGTCGCCTCGACATGCCACGGACGGCACTTGATACCGTTTCCGAGGGTCTCCATCATCTCGTTAAAGTTGCCTCCCCAACAACTCGCAAATTTCGTATGCCTGCTAGTCACAATGCCTCCGGGTACATCATCAGGAACCCGGGATAGTACCGGTTCTGCGGGTCCTGCTGATAAAGGTCTACATTCTTGTACAATATTACCGAGCCAAGGTCATACAGTATATTATGGAATTCGTTCACCGCCGTAAGGTCACCTTGCGCATTCCAGCGGTATCGATACCGTCTTCCGGATTCCGCCTTAGCATACCCGTCCAATAGGCTCTGGAGATTTTCCAGCATGCCAAACATAATCTTCCCGTTTCCGTACACTTCAGTAGACGGGTTAGCCGACAGTTGGAATACGCTGCTACAAATATAAGCGGCAGCCCAACTTACATGCATTGGCTCGGCATCGCAAGGGAGAACCAGGCGGAAAATGGGTCTCGCCAAATGGTCCTTTATCTCGGCGACAAATGACAGATGAGTCCTTTTCCCTATGCGGTCGATGATATGATATCGCCGTTTTACATCATACGCGACCGAAAAGCACTGAAACGGCTTTACCATTGGAGGTATGCCGAATGCTAGGGAGAACCTGACCAGCAAGCCCGCCGGGCGCGAACCAGACGATACTATGAATGTATACGGACGGTGAGCCAGCGTCATGACATCGAACCCGCCAATATTTTCACACGTATCAGGAAAACGCTGGACGATTTCGGACAGGCCGCCAAGGTCCCCCGGACAGTATTTTACTGGCCGTATAACAAACTTGTCAAATTTCGACCGCCTGACATTCATCTAGTTTACCGTGGCGAGACCGTTCTTGATACGAAGGCTGATGTAATGGTCGAGTTCGGCGAACTTGATTACACCGATTCGTTCAACCAGACACTTGCGCTGCTCGTAAAGGAACAACGACAGCGACGAGAGAGGAACATCCTCGATACTGCACATCTGTACAGTAGCACTCGTGAACTCCGTGCCGATACCCGAAAGGTCAATCGGCATGATGCTGTCGAGCTGTTCGTCCGGGATGGCCATTACGCCGTCCGGGCGGTTCTTCATCGCAACCCGTATCGCAAACCTGTCCTTGCCGTTTGTGACCTGGACGATTGCCAACTTTGAACAGTCGGCGGGGCGAGTAATTTCTAATTTGATATCTTGTTTCATACTCCAAATATAGCAAAAACGCCATTTCGGAGCGTTAAATAGCTAATTATAAGCAAATCGGCTCAATTTTCGCCGATATCGTTAGCAATCGAATTAAGAATCTTCCTCATGCAATCCTTGCATACCTGCTCAACTGGGCACCCACCATTGGTAAGCACCATAGTCATCCCGTAGTTAACACCATTTTCTCCCGCGTTGGCATACCCGGCACGATTCAACTTCGCCAGCTGATAATCGGACACCGTATTGTGGCACACATCGCATATGATTGTCGTAACGAGCTCTACTCTTTTCATGCCTTGAAATATAACAAAAAATCCCGGGTACTGCCCGGGATACACACCGATAACCAAACAAAAAGATGTTTATTTATGCACATTCGCTTCCATAACAGTAAACGCTATGAAGTACAGCACGGCAAGGACGATGTAAAGCGTGGGTCCGCTGAAGGTGTTCGCGAGCAGAGGCCCGAGGATTCCCCCGATGCTCCACCCGGTAAGGGTCGCCGAGTGCACCCGGGAGGCGTTCGCCATGCCGAACCGCTTGGCGAGCAGGCTAGGCAACACGCTGAAGTTTCCGCCGTACGCAGCCTCGCACAGCAGGATTCCTATGACGCTAAGCACCGGGCTTCCCGTGACGCAGAACAGGGCGCCGAGGATGCCGAACGAGCATACGAAGTGGTAGCTTGCCTTGCGACCAATCTTATCGGACAGCGAGGAAAACCCGAGACGCCCGCCTGAGTTCGCCAGTGCAGTACCTGAGAGGATGGCGCCAATAGCTGAGATACCGAGCGCCGAGAGCAACCCTTTTTCCTGCGAGATGATGCTGAGACCGCACGAGATGTTGATAGTGAACATCAGCCAAATAGACCACCATTCCTTGTTCTTCAGGATGAGCCCGTAATTGAATATCGCGTCACCCCAGGTAGCCTTGCTGTCCGGGAACTTCCTGAGCAGGACCGAGGACATCACCATGACAACCGCATAGATTGCGCCGAGGATGTAGAATACGCTCGACAGGCTGACCGCCCCGAGCAACCACTCGATTACCGGTGAGGCGACAAACTTGGCAAGCCCGAATCCTGTGATTGCGAGCCCCGAAGCCAGCCCCTTGTGGTCGGCGAAGTACGCCATGAGGGTCTTGACGGGGGTGACATAGCCGATTCCCGTGCCGGCGCCAATCACGGCCGTCGATATGTAGAACGCGGGGATGCATGCGATGTCGACCGAGACGCCGAGCATCACGAACCCGAGGATGAAGAGTATCGTGGACAGCACGGCCCCGAACCGAGGGTTCTTCTCGATGGTATGGCCGAACAGCGCGGCACACATCCCGAGGAAGAATATTATGAGCGTGAAACCCAAATCGGTGGCCATCCGGGTAAGCCCGAATGCGGCCATCAGTTCGGCGGAAAACTGGCTCCAGCAGTACACTGAGCCTATGCAGGTGGTAAGGGCGATTCCCGGGAGGGCACAGTTGAGCCACCGGTTCGGCATATTAGTCTTGATATCCATAGTAAAACCATTGTGTCTAGGTCGTTCTAGGTTTATCATACCTTAGCTTGTCGAGTTCGTCATATGTAGCACCCCATGCCTGGATTATCCGCTTCCCGATATCGTCGCCGAACCTATGACAGATTGACTGGCATTCGCAGAGGCAAGTGTGCCAATCGTGCAGCTCAAGACAGGAGGAAATTCCAGGAAGTATAGGCTCGCATTTTTTCGCCAGTCGTCGTATAAAGTCCTCACAGAACACCAAGTCGCCTCCCATAGTCCACCAGCGGTATGTGTGACAGTCAGTATCACGATATGCGATTACATACCCGACACCGACAGGTGAACCCTTCGTACTCGTACAGGTCTTCAAGCGGGGATACTCGAATTTCCCGCTCTGTATTGCAGTCACACGGTTAACGATTTTCCGGATAAAATGCAAAGAAATTGCCATGTATGTGGCATTCTGAATATACTTCATAGGTTCCTTCCATAGCCAAAGATAGCAAATAATGCAGAAATCCAATTCAAAACTTGTGTTTTTTGCTATCTTTGTAGTATACAAATCGAAACAGAAGTGTATAGGATGAACAACAAGAATAAACCCGCGTCTTCACAGACAGCAGACGATACAGAAAGATTCCCATCATTTGAAGAACTACATTCCCAGTGGCTTAACATATGCAGGAAAAAAGACAAGAATCAACAATAAGGATGATACACGAGCCGGGGGACGGGTCGGTAAACCTCGAGACCATCGGGCACCTCCCGGAAGTCCAGGCGAGCGACTCCCCGAAAATCCGCGCGTACATCGACAACTATGCCCGCGTGATGATTGCCGCGCAGTTCATCATCGACAAGCGCGACCAGCAACTCCGCCAGGACAAGCACTTTGTTAAGGCAGTGAAGAACACCAAAAACCTCCTGATGGACGGCCGAATGGCGGCAGACATCACATACGCTACCGGGATGAACGGCGGTTCCTTCACGGAACATACGCTTGTCCCCCTGAAGTCAATTGAAGAAATTGTGACCAGAATCGAGGGAGGGGAAATCCCTGTCCTCGGAAACGAACTTACCACCGACAACCCAGCAGGAACCCTATGAAAAACAACCTGAGAACCCACATGTTCAATGCATCGTACATCGCAATCGCGCTGTATGGCGTACGCAAGATACTCCATAAGATTAACCCCATCACCTTCGATGGCGCCGTAGCGTATATCGAGAGCCTTACAAAGAAGCCCGGACAGGGAATATACCTGCTGCACGAAGACGGAACCGCGTACCTAATCGCGTACGAACCGAAGAACGCCAGCCAGCGTGTCGGCCTGAACATCCGTGGTACAATCGCGGAAGCAATGGGCCACATCAGGGGAGCCCGGTGGCGCCGCGTGGTTTCCGAGGCGGACCTCGACAGGTTCAACATCAAGAAATCGAACACCGTAACTACCCCGGTATTCCTCACCAGCCTCATCCCGCCGGAAAGCGCCGACAGAATCCCGGGGCTCGCGCTATCACTCAAGAAACTCTACGGAGACAAATAAATGAGTTCTACCCATTACGACAAGCCGGAATACCCGGGGGATTCCCGTCCGGAAACCCAGAAGCACATCGACCTCGTTAACGAATACGGAAAGAACTTTTCCAGCAAACTGCTTACCCGCCTCGTATCCCACGATGCATCCAAGCTGGTCGAACCGGAACACAAGTTCTTCGACGAGGGGACGCCCGGACTCAAGAAGACTACGTTCGGCGAAAAGGACTACGACAGCGCCAAGGACAAAATCAAGGAAGGCATCGAGCACCACTACCGCTTCAACGACCACCACCCGGAACACTTCGGGAAGGCCGGGGTATCCGGTATGAACCTATACCAGCTCGTCGAGATGTACCTCGACTGGAGGGCTGCAAGCAAGCGCCACGACACCGGCAACATCTTCAACAGCATCCAGGCGAACCTCGACAAGTTCCCGGAAAGGAACTTCGGACAGCAGGTGTACGATATCTTCCTCAATACGGCCATGGTCGACGAACCTTCCGCACTAGCGACAGCCGACGACAAGGTGAAGGAATACCTTGCCGGAAAGGCCGGCGCTTCAAAGAAAGCCACGGAAGAAAAAGATTAAACCATACAATGTTCAGAGAGAAATAAACAAGGCTCCGGTAACCCGGGGCCTTTCTACGTTTTAAACCGCATATTTCTCTACGACTTCGCCGATAGTGTCGAACTTCTTCGGTTCCTCGCCATCCTTCTCCACTATCCATTTCTTCTCGTCGTTGTCGAAGTAGAAAGGAATTGTCGTCTTGACATCCTTGCGCCTGTACAGAAGCTCCACGTCGCGCTCGCCGACATGCTTGGCTATTACGCCGTCCGTCTTGATAAGGAACGCACAGTCGCCGTATGCCATATCGTAGTGCTTGAGGTAGGCCGTATCCACGGGGAGCGCAAAGAGCCACCCCTGCTGCGTCCGGTGGCCGGGATACTGCGATGTGTATGCCAGGTGGTCCAGTATGGAGGTACCGTGGGAGAACCCGGACTTCTTGATTTTGGGATAGACCTCGGCAGAAGTGAAATGTACCGCCCAGTGGGAATGGACCTTTCTCGCGTCCTTGAAGTAGTTGTACGCCTTGCAAGCAGTTGTCAGATACCCGTTCTCGTCCTTGATATCCTGGTCGGGAGTCTTATTTAGGTACTTTACAAGTGCATTGAGTTCGGAATCCTGCGATTCGAGGATTGCCCGGTAGCCCAAGGTCAGCGCTGCGAGAAGTTTTTTGTCCATAGAGTCTCCTAGATATCTGCAGTTTATATTATATTTATATTTATAAACTGAGAGCAATGGAGAAATAATTATGGCTCAACACGCAAAAGAAAGTGAGCGGCTCCGAAGCGAGCGCATAGCGGGTACATCCAACGGGATGACCCTGCGTACCCGGGTGGTACGCGACAGGAAGAAGTACAGCAGAAAAATCAAGCATACAAAAAGGTCCATCGCAGATGCGATGGATTTCGCTTTTTATGCCTTGCTTTCATCCGGTTTCTTCCGGGCGGCCGCGAAGTATGTGCAGCCGTCGTCGTCCATGCAGTCCTCGTACTGCTGAGCGCGGTCCATTGCGCCAAGGAGGGTCACACACGCCAGAATCATCTTGGTTTCCCCGGTATTGACATTCTTACGGAACACCCCGTACGGCTTTTCTTCTATAGTGCTCATTAGTGCAGGTCCTTAAGGTGAGGTTTTAAAACAGATATGAAGCTTTTGTATTGGTCTTCAGTCATCGAGGCCTTATGCATCTCGATTAAAGTATAAGCTTCAACAAATTTTCCCTTCGCCGTATGGTTACAAGGCGCACAAAATGCCATAAAATATATAGATAAAGACAACACAATAAGAGCTCCGCCACCTAATGCCCAAGTATAATATCCTGCATGTTCATTAAAAGGTTGCGATGATGGTTTCCGGATATACAATATGACTGATATTACAACAAAAACAATTCCGACTGAAGCCAAAATCATTAACAGTATCATTAATGCCGTTTCAACACTACTGTAATTGTATGCAGTTTCAATACAATTACTTATTTTTTCGATGATATCATTCGAGAGCATAATTACTTTTCCTCTTTTGGCTGATTGTCAATGGCAAATACCTTGAGCTTCTTGAGAATTTCAATCGCATACGGAAGCCCGCCAAGTTCGGGAAGCGTCTTGAGGTACTCCATATCCCGCTCACACGCCACGATTACAGCCGGGAGCAGCGCAAACGCATTCTTGGCAACCGATGCGCCTTCCATCTTAGAATAGTCGACATGTATAGGGGGAACATTGATTCCTCGCTCGGCATTGAATGTGTCGATGATTTTCTGCTTGTATTCCTTATCAGCTTTAGGAGTCGGGAAAATATGGTAAACTCCCTCGTCGTCCAGCTTAACCTGATAGGAAGACCCGTCGACTGTTACAAGTCCACTCCGCTTGTCCAACGGGGGAAGCTCGATTTTTCCGGCCACACGGATAACATCTGCAGCCCGCTCAAGTATCCGGCACTTGTACTCGGTCTCCGGGAAGCAATTCAGTTTTTCATTGTCCATCAGGGTGACCTTCTTGTGGTTGAGCGCCTGAATCGCGTACGCAAAGATATTGGGTGATTCATCAGCCATTGGACTTATCCCCTCGGGTAGCCGCGCGGCATACTGCACAGTCGAATGTCGCGGTAACCTTGAATGGATGGAACATCAGGATTTTGTAAGTGTCCGGCAACCCTTCGATATTCCCGTAGGCATCGAACTTGCACTTCAAGGAAATGAGCATCGGGACCTTATCGATGTTGTTGCCGCACCATATGATGGCCCGGCCATAGAACTGTATGTTTTCTACGCCAGGGTCGGAAATCTTGTACGGGACTACATTATTGGTATAGTCGTCGAGCGCTTGAACATACACATCGCTAATGGTGATGCAGCAATTCCGGTCACGAATGGAATCTTCCGGAATGGCACGAATGAACTCTTCGTAATTCTTGTACGACTCGCTCATCGTATTGTTTGGTTTCAGCGGAAGAGCATACCACGGCTTCTTACCGTTACTAAACATTTGAGCACTAGTTATTCCCTGCAGAGGGGCGACTTCGGTAATCCTTCCATTAATAAATCTAGGCGGCATCTTCTTGAAATATGCATACGGGGCTACCAACTTGGAAATATTGTCCGCCGTCGCCTGTACCCAGTACGAAAGCTTCATTGCCCGAAGCGCTTGTTTAAGCGTCTTCAGCTCTTCAAGATATGGCTTACGGGCTTCAAGATAGAAGTTCTTAATCTGGGTCCTAGCCGGTAGCAAAGAATCCACCTTGTCCTTACCGACCGAAGCTTCCCAGGTAGTCTTCCCGGTCTTTTCACGGATAGCCTTGCGGTCATCCCATGTAAGCTGGGTATACTCATTATTGGCGCTTTTGTATGCCGCATTCAGGAGAGCGAGATTGGCGTTAACTTCAGCGATTCGCTTGCAGCACTTGTCTATGTAAGTAGTGATACTCCAATATGAATGCCCGTTGAACAGGAAACCGGCGCTGGAATACCGGTCACTCTTGATTTTCCGGATGATATTGTCCAGCTGTTTAAAATCAGTAATTTTCATCTTGCATTCTCCATTAGACGGTTGGCATTCTTCAGGATATCGGTGGCTACCGAGTCCATCCAATGTCGGCGTTCGGCTTCATCCTGTGCAGTACCACGAGGGATATTCTTAAATTTCACCGTAATATAGTCACACATATGTATCCGGGTTGGGTTATGATAGCAATATTCCATCTGTACGGTATAGTCACGGTTGAATGCACCACCGAGTTGAACCGCGACTATTATCAACGCAGTAAGCCCGAAGCACCACTTAAAAATAAAACCAATAATCTTTAAAAGAGTGTCAGCATTCATAATACTACAAATATAGCAAAAACGATAAACACCTGATTATGAAAGGCGACAAACTAGACTGCATAGTATCTCTCACATCGTGGAAAGGACGGATATATACCGAATCGGTCCCGCTTCACCTATATTGCTTGACCCACCAGAAAACCTCCTACAATTACAAGGTGGTGCTCGTCCTGTCCGACGAGGAGTTCCCGGGGAAGGAAAAGGACATCCCCAAGACAATATTCGCGATGACCAAGATGTTTCCGAACTTCGAGATTCTCTGGACACACAAGAACACCCGGGCGCTGAAGAAGCTAGACCCGACGATGAAGCGATACCCGACGGTACCGATTATTACGACAGACGACGACATAATGGTGAGGGAGGATTTCGTGCAGTGCTTCATGGATTGCCACCGGAGAAACCCGAAGCACATCATCTATGCCCACATGTTTGACTTCCCGGGGAACAACGCCATAAAGGTTTCCGGATGGGGACGGCTATTCCCGCCGCTTTCGCTATGCCCGCTCGACGACAAGTACTTCGACACCATATTCAAGGGGCTAGAGGACGATGTGTGGAACGGAATCCGCGCGTGGCTCGCCGGAACCCCTATAATGAAGCTCGATGCGTGGCCATTCGTGGAGCAGAAGGAAATCGGTAACACCGCGTTCTACCGCCAGTACTCCAAGGTAGACCCCGTTGCTTGCTACAATCGCCTGATGGCGGAACTTGCAAAGAAAAAATCCAAGGCATGAAGCCTTGGATTCCTTATCCTTTCCAAAAATATGGAACCATACCGTTACCGGGACGTTTCCATTTAACCCAAAGGAGGATAAATTTATTACTTGGCCGATAGCTTTTCGGTCAAATTCATAAGCATATTCAAGCCTACGGCATCCATTGCGGTACCGGCGCCACCCTTAGAATCGCCACCGGTCATCATGATTTCCGGGACGAGCGGATGTGTGGACTTGGCGAGAGCTTCAGCAACGCCGACCTTGGTCTTGTAGTCCCATTCGGCGCGTTCCTGCGGGGTCAAGCCGGCACTGACGAGAGCCCTGTTGGCTGCAGCTTCAGCTTCCTTCTCTGCCTTGATTTTCTTAGCGACTTCGAGAGCTCTCAGAGCTTCGAGACGGGCAACTTCCTGTTCCTTCTGGGCCTGGAGAACAGCCACGTCGCGTTCCTTTTCGGCCTGGGTAACAGCCTTGATTTTTTCGACTTCCTGGTCAGCCTTTGCCTGGGCGATACGGGCCTTACCTTCAGCTTCTGCGGTAACGGCGGCCTGCTTTGCGGTTTCTGCAGCGGTAGCATTGGAAACACGCTTCATTTCGCGGTCCTTCACGATATCGAGCTGCTGCTGAGCCTTCTGGTCGAGACGGACGTTCTGGATTTCGAACTGCACCACTCTGATGCCGTAAAGACGGAGTGCCGATGGCTTTGTCAAGATGCGGTTGCCGTTCTTGTCGAGCTTCAGCTTGGTAACCTTGTATTCCTGCGTCTCGGCCTTCTTGATAATCTTGCCTTCGGCATTATATTCATCGTCACCGGCCTTTTCGGTAAGCACTTCGATTGCGGTAAGGTATTCGCCTTCGGTAAGCTGGTCTTCAGCAAGACGGCGGAATTCGGCAATCTTGGTAACCTTGGCTTCTTCAGCCGTAAAGAGCGGGGCAGTCTTGCGGACCGCAGAAAGCACGGAGTTTCTGATGAGGTCGTGCTTGAGCTTCTTGTCGGAGCGCTGTTCACGGTGGATTTTCACGAGGTCTTCGCAGTCAGACGGCAATTGGTACTTGAGGTAGCCACTGATTTCTGCGTTGGCGTTTCGCGACAAAGTGACCGAGATGTCGTCTTCGTCATCGTCGCCGCCTTCCCAGCCTTCGCCCTTCACCTTTTCGGACGAAGAATTGAAGTAGAAGTCCTTGGTGCGGTCATAGGAATAGATGCTTGCAAAACCCTTGAAGTAGAAGCCGGCGTGGTCGATGCAGGACATCGTTCCGAACGGAGACTGCTTGACAAGAAGCTGCGTGGCACTATTATAGCCGATGCAGCACTTGAGCAAAATCAAGACAATGATTGCGATAGCTGCAAAAAGGATGTACTTAGAGTACGCTTTAAGGTTAGTCATGTTGTTTCCTTGTTTAGATGTTTTTTAGTTAGATGTTTCAAATGCGACGGCCGGCTTACCTGCCTTCACGAGCTCGATTCGGCGCTTGATGTCGGCAATCAGGTCGTCCATCGTCTGGAAGTCGAGCGCCATTCGGGAGACCGACATGCCCGTAAGGATATACGGGAAGATATTGCGGTGTTCCGGGTACTTCTTGGCGATATTCACCGCAAGGTCGGACCCGTTCACCTTGATGACGAAGTTCCAGTCGTCGCGAGTCTTTACCTTGTGAAGCTTGTGGAATTCCTTGTCGATGGTGGCATCGGCTTCCTTGAACATTTCACGGAGCGCGACGATTTCTTCATCTGCGAAGGATACATCGCGGGTTATGCTCTTCAGGTGTTCGCCGTCGACAAGATACTTGTCAAGCTCGTTATCCTTGACCTGTTCAAGTTCTTCTTTGGCATTCTTGAGAAGCTCCGGGTCATACTTGCCCGGATTTTCCTTAACAAGTTTTTCCATAAGTTCGCTAGCTTCCGTACGGAGCTTTGCAATACGAACACGGTCCGGCGTAGCAAGACGGGGGGCACTGTTTTCTTCGGAATCCAAGTCATTAATATTGGTGTTCACGGTTTCAGACATAAAATCCTCACTAATTATCTGTTTCAAATATAGCAAAAAGTTTCATTCGCGTATTGCCTTGCTATATTTGTGATATGAATATCAAATTTATTGCCAAATACATCATCACATTAGTTGCTGAAATCATCAGCTTTCCGTTCATCCTGGCGACCTTCATCGTAAGCATGCTCGCACTAGGTATCTACTACCTGGCCTATGTAGTCCTGTTCCCGGCAATCGCGATATGCAGGCTCGCCGGCATCATTACTTTTATGGCAGATGAAACCGACGCGAACAGAAAGAAATTAAAAAGTCCCCTAATGCTGTTAGAGGACTGGCTTCTTGGCCTTGCCGACTGGAAAGGCGTCTAGAACAATTTCTTAAACCATCCGGCTATCCGCTCCAGCAACGGCTTAGGACCTGCTACCCGCTCCAGCAACCGCTTAGACATAGACTTAGGCGGCTTTGGTGGGTATATTGCTGCTACCGGGGGTACATTGTGAACGACAAAACGGCCATCGCCATATGGGCCAACCGTACATAGTTTCTTCAATGCCTCAAGCAGCACCTTTTCCTGATGTGCCGACTTTCCGGTGATTCGGTCCCAATTGATAAACAGCTTACCGTGGTCCCACCTCAGACCATTAATAAAATGGAAATAGCCAAGCCACTGCTTACCATCTTCCCGCCAGTAATCCTTCGGTAGCTTCTGGGCGACATCCAGCTCATCTGGTTTGAACTCGAAGAACTGTGCAAAAGGATAATATGTGCGGACGCAAAGCATAAAACGTTCGCGTTCCATCAATTAGCCCTTATTTTCTTCTTCAGACACCAGTCCAAGCGTGATTCGGTAGTTCCCGGTTAATTCAACAACGCTTTTCAGCGTCTTGAGCCCATTGCAGACACACCCTACACACAATGTGGGGCTAAAGTGGTTCAGAAGCCACTTCTCTAGCTTAGAGTTAAACTCAGTAGCCGCACGGGATTCCCCGACAGAAGCCTCGTGATTCGGCTTCCTAAGGGTTTCCATCGTCGGCTCGATAAGCGTACTGGCGGTTGCATCGACTAAAAGTTCTTTAGTGTACATGAGTCATTTCCTCCTTTTATCCTTTTCGTTACTGCTGGAAGGCCAAAACCAAAGCCATATATCAACAATCAAATCAAGCAGTTCAAAAAGGTATTCCATATTGTGCCTCAGTACACAATCTATTTCTTTTTCGGCGAGAAAACCGGCAAATCGGCCTTGACAATCTTATGTTTCAACTCAAGGAGAATCCGCTGGGCTTCAAGTTTCATCTGCTGGCAGACCTCTATATAGGGGGAATCCCCGGAATTCTTTCCGGTGAACCCGAGGTTCTTGCCTTCCATGCTGGAATGCATCATCTCGACGGAATATTCCAAGGAAAGCTTGCTGTCCGCGGTAACGGCCGGGCTGAAATCAATCCAAAAATAGAACTCCTCGTCGCCGACATCGTGTATGTTGATGCCGAGGCTTTCATCGGTCTGCGCATCGATAATGCTGAACCTGACCTCGTTTGTCTCGGAATCTTTCACGAATACTGGACGAAGGAACTTGTCAGCTAGATAATACAGGAACACGAGCTGATACATCTTTTTCCCGGGGGAACCGACAGTGTACTCAATAGGAATCCGGATTGATTTAATTTTCTTGCCCATCTCGAATGGTTCGCCGTTGAGAATACTGTCCTCAGAAATTTGATGCAGTTCGGCCATAAATGGAGTAATCCAGTCATCCCCGTTTTCCCTTATCATATTCCACAGGTCAATCCGATTGGAAGCATTCCACATCAACCGTTCGGTGCAAATCATGAGAAACGGATATCGGGTCAATTCAAGCTTCCTAATGCCGGAATAAAAAAAGTCTGTAATAATTTCCCGCATTCCGAGCCCGGTCTTCCTGTAGTCCGGGTTATCCGGCAATTTCCTTTCATCCGGACGGTACAGCAAGTTCATTTCGTATTCGGTAGCGTCCCAATGCGTCTCAAAGTCGCCGGAATCCCAAGAACCCTTCTGTTGGACATTAAGACAAGACATATGTTTCCTCTCAAAAACTAGTTATCGTAGTAAAAGCCGTAGTAATTGTCCACGGTCTGCGTTATAGGGTCGGTTATTATGCGGTATATGCCATTCGTTGAATTTGCCGAGAGATTCAAGATGTGGTGAAACTCTTCCGGGAAATCTTGGTAGATATGATACGCTTTCTCGGCACGGTTAAGAAAGTATGAAACTGCCTTCCTTCCGTTGAAACCATACAGTACCTGAAATTTATTTTGCCGCAAGCATGCCAACGCTTGTATAATCATCGACTTTTCATCACGGCACAATAGTACACGGGTAGTATCTGGAGTAACCGACATCTTCTTTCGAAGGAAAGTCGAGAAGCAGCACTTATGGATATGCTCGGCATAAGTAATTATGTATGCCCGGCCCGGAGTAAACCCTATCTGAATTGCATCAATCGGAATCTCCGGCCATATCGAAAAAGCATTATCCAATTTGACCTTACCGTTCAGGGTAATCGCAAAATGGCAACCCTTTACCGTTTGAACCTCATCACATTTAATAATACCGTTGATAAAATTTGCCATGTTTCAAAAAATCCCGTTCAACTACAAATATAGCAATTTCCTTTTGCTATATTTGTCTTATAGGAACCTAATTAATATCTACCGACCTATGGAGGGCCCATCATGCCTATGTTATCACCTGAAGAGCAATGGCAGCGAGCGCTAGCCGCGCAGATGCCGCAAGCGCCTAAGCCTACGACATCCATACACGAAGAAGTTGCCGCAGACCGGCGCAAGCGCAACCTGCTCGCCAACAAGAAGTACCGCCACACCGAGAAGGGGCGCGAACGGAACAAGGTACACTGCCACAAGTACTACGAGAAGCACAAGGACGAGTTCATCAAGGCTGTCGCGCAGTACAAGGTAAACTTCGCGCTATTCTACGGAATCGAGTTCAGCTCGTGGGACTACTGGCGCAGAAAGATTCTTGCCAACAAGTGCCAGACTACCGAAGTTCCCGAGATGTACGGGAAGATACTCACCGACTGGCTCGCCAAGGGAAAGAAGGGCTACGGGTTCACCTCCGCAGACTTCAAGAAGAAATGAGTTTTGTTTACCTCAGGGAGGCCGTCGGGAAACCGGCGGCTTTCTTTATGTACGAATAATGCCGCCCGGGAAACCCGGACGGCACCATTATGGCAACTAGTATCTTTTATGCGTTTCGCATGAAACGCTTTTCCTGTGTGGCTTCCGGGTACTTCTCCCTGTCCACATCCGAAAGGAACATATTGAGTGGACGGGCATAGATTCCGTTCCCGTGGTTGCTTTCCTTGGTGTTGCCGGTGCAGCGATAGACTACCAGGGGCTCCCCGGTTTCACTATGCTCTGCCACCGTGATTACGACCGCCGTACTGCCCTTGAAATGGCGCCATACGCTGAACGGTTCGACAGCAACGGACGATTCCTGAGTCATCTTGTCCGATTTAAGTTCTTCTGGTGTAGTGCTCATTCGTTTTTCCTTTCTTAAAACAATAGCGAATATTGTAATACAAATATAGCAAAAAAGCGCCTTCCCGAAGGAAGACGCCCATAAGAGCAAAACTCTTTTTCTAGCGGCGGCGTAACTTAGCGGCCTTGTTCTTTGCCGCGTAAGCCTTCCACGGGGCATCGAATGTCTGCCCATCGACGGTATCGACATGCGGCTCGGCGGCCATAAGCTGGTCGTCAATCTGGTCAGTACTGTACGAAATTTCATTAGGCGGAGTCCACAGGGTCATCCCGCGGAAGAACTTGTCCATGAACTGCTGAGCCTTCTTCGGCCACACCATCTGGGCAACATCGTGGTTTTTCACCTCGTACTCGCACTGGCAGGCAATCTTGTACGCCTGTTTGATGTCGTTCATAAGGTTCTTGCGCCCGTGGCCGTTATCGGACTGGTTCGTGCCGGAGAACGGAATTCCGCTATTGAAAGACCGGCTCTCTTCCGTGCCGAGATGTTCCTGAGCATACTTGATAATGCTGTCGTCAGCCTTAATCTTCAGCTTCGTGGTATGCATACCTGTCTTGGGCATTTCCACCCAGTCGCCGGTGGCAACGAGGAACTTGTACAGCGGGCGGAGGTCACTGCAGACCACGCCGCCTTCCAAAATCGCCATATACCCCTCGACCAGAACCTTGCGCAAGTTCGCATCGGCAATGTGGCTCATGCACTCAGTAATCGCGTTCATCTTCTTTTCTCCTGTAGTTGCTGATTCGCGCAGCGGGAGTCCGTCCCACATACGCATCTGGGATGCATAGCTGTCCCCGTTCTCGGAAATCCAGTTAAGGCAGTCCCTATAAGTTTTCTTGGCAAGCAGCGGTCTCGACGGGTTCTTCCCGTAGACCGACCAGCTCGCGGTGTCAAAATTTGCAATGCCCATCACCCCGTCGTACTTGACGAGGAAGCAGCCCTTGGGCTCGTTGATATCGAATATGACCTGCCGTTCCCGGTCGCCATCATGGTCAACCACGACACCGCTACCCCGGAACACTATACTTGCACCCGGTTCGACATAAGTATACTTCAGCCCGTGGTTACGGTTGCGCTCACCCGGGACAGGTGCATCGGCAAGCCTGTATGCAAATCCGTACTTTCCCTGTCGGTCATTCGCCTTATAGCCATAGGCAAGGTACCCGAGGTAGTTCCCGCGGCGGAACCCGGAATTGTAAATCTGGCCGGCGTGGTCTGAATTATGGACTAGCCATCCGTTGATTACCCGCCGGTCAGCATTGTCTTTAGGCTGGCTCAAGTTCCGCTCGTCAGAAAGGTCCCAGTCGCTTATGATTGGGTCAAGCACGATAGACGAAAGGATGTTAGGTATAGTCTCCATTACGGATATCGCGGTGTCCACAGTCAGCGGCATTTCGTCGCGAGCGGCGCGCAGCATATCCTTTTCCTTATTGGAAAGCCTAAGAGCCTCGTATTCGCATGCCTCGGAATTACGCATATCCCTGATGTCCATCCCGAGCGCATAGTCGATAGCCCTGCGGAAAGTCCTCAGTGCATCGCGGTTTCCGCTGACAAGGTAATGCACGACCTTTTCCGGGTCGCCCTTGGTAGAATAGTCGTTCGTGAAGGCGGTGGCGAACTTACTGCGGTCCAGATGTTCCGGCGAGTCCACCTCGCGGATGTACCTTGACAGGGCGTTGAAGCCCGGCGTAATGCCCTCGAGCATAGTATCCTGTATTTTTTCAGCACATCCGTTCATAATACACACAGTTTATACAGTAGAGGGCCCCAGTATTTTGCTATATTTGGGATAACCCTCTTTCCAAAAGAGTGAACCTATGGAATATAAAATGGACAAGATTAACGCCTTGGAACTCCCGTACACCAAGGGCATATCCCTCGTGGATGACCACTTGGAGTACGGGGCCAGGGTAATAATACCCGAGAACAAGTGGACCATAATCCGGGTAGACGGCCACAACTTCAAGCGCTTCGCGAAGCCCTTCAAGAAAATCAGCCCGTTCCACCCGCTGGTCAACCTCGCGATGAAGACCGCGATGGAGGCGCTCATCAAGGAGTTCTCCCCGAAGGTCGCGTACACTCAGAGCGACGAGATAACCCTCGTCATCGACCCGGCCCACCGGACATACGCCGGAAGGACTTGCAAGCTCGCCTCGCTGTCCGCGTCGATTGCCACGATGGCGTTCGAGGACACGATGAACCGCAACAACAACCTTGTGCCCGAGGAACTGCGGAAGGCATCGCCGGACGGCATCTACCGGTGCGACGCCATCTTCGACGGAAGGGCGTACGCCGCCAACGAGAACGAAATCGCGGGGACCCTCCGGTGGCGCCAACGGGACTGCGTGAGGAACTCGATTTCGAGCCAGGCACTCCGCTACTTCTCCACCAAGCAACTGCTCGGAAAGAACAGCGACCAGCGGCTGGAGATGCTGAGGGAACTCGGGCATCCTTGGGAAGAACTTCCCTTCTGCGACAAGTACGGCATAATAGCCGTCCCGGTCCTTAAGGAGTTCGAGGTCGACATCGAGCAGCGCCGGGCGGAAGGCGCAAGCGAACGCGAACTCGCCAACATCGTAGCGCACAATGGTCACATACTGCGCTCCGTTGTAACCTACCCGTTGTACCCGCCGATGAAAAACATCAGCAACCTAATGGAAGTTCTGCTTGAACACAAGGACCCTATCCTAAGAGGACAAAATGATAAAGAACAAACTGAGAAAAATGTTTAAATTCGTCTACACCTGCTATGAAATCTGGTGGCTTGTCATAATCGCAAATACGGTCATCAGCATACTTGAAAAATGGATGCTGAAGAACCGCAAGACACTTGCAAAGCCGGCCAATCCGCAGAAAGCCCTGTTCGAATCCGAAGATGAACTTCTTCGTAAGGAAAGGGAAAAGAATGCCCAGACGAAGGCATTTTACGACAACTATCACAAGATAGAACCGTTCAGCATCGCCCCGCAGGTAGCCACGCCGATTTCCACCGGTGAACGAGGAAAACAGCTGATGCTCGAATCGTTCTCCCCGGAAGAACGCGAGCAGTTCATGGCTGCCGAGCCGACATCGAGCGCAAAGGAACTCACCAAGGAAAGCATGAAGCAGCTCGACAAGGTAATGCGCGTGTTCGAGAAGAAGGAAGCAGACAAGATTCGCAGCGAGGAGGACTTCTAATGCCAAAGGCAATATCTTGCGGGTTCATCATTTTCGACCGGCACACCGGGGAAATACTCGGGTGCCACCCGACGGGACGCCCGGGCGGACCCGAGATGTCATTCGACATCCCCAAGGGCCACCTGGAGGAAGGAGAGGAACCGCTGGTCACCGCTCTCCGTGAACTCTACGAGGAAACCGGACTTATCCTGCCGCAGGACTACCCGGTACACCAAATCGGTCTACGCCCGTACCAAAAGCAGAAGTCCCTGTTCCTGTTCTCGACCGAAGTCGACAATCTCAAAGCAATGCTGCCGAACCTGAAGTGCAACTCGATGTTCACCGACAGCTTCGGTAACCAGAAGCCTGAAATCGACCGCTATACCGCAGTTGCTGACCCGAACTGGTTCTTCCACAACATGCAGCCACACATCAAGGCGGAAATCGAACGGGCAAAGTGCGAACCTATATATCGCGTAGAGGCGACCGTAGACGATACCACTACCTATGTAAAGGTTCAGCTGACTGAAGAACTCCGGAACAAATGCCGCGATTCAATCGTGTACCTCAAGGACTCCAATGTGTACCCAAACGGGATTTCCTTCGATGTGAAGCTATCCACCGGCGATTATGCCAACATCGACATGGACGACCTGCAGAAAGCACTTGTCAGCCCGGTCGTGGTGGATGTTACCGGCCTTACCGGGTCATTGCCCACATTCGACATCAGCGAATGGCTCGACCAGGCTCTCGCCCACGAGTCGTTATCATAATCAAGGAGTGAACTATGGACAAAAATTTTAACTTTCACTATCAAGACCCGGACAGTATCGATGCCCCAGACATGCCGGATGAGTTAAAGAATCGCGTCAAAGAGTACTTCAAAGAAGTTAAACGGCTTGGGTGGGCAATCATGCGCTACCCGATGTGTACCGAAGGGGACGATTTTGTCTTTGAACTACTTGCTCAGCCACCACGCACAACAGACACATCTTCGCTTATAAATAAAGAAGCTCTTTGCTTGTATTTAACTCAGTGCAAAGGCCATATCAAGCCGGATGTGCAGCTCTTTACCTTCAAGAAAATTCCGCACGGGCGTTCCGAGACTACCCAATATTTCACATTATCCGATACCAAATGGATAGAAGAAATCGTTGAAGGTACTCCGGTATTTGATATCGACCCCTTGCAGATTAACCTTTAACACGCAATCAATGTCTTCATATTATACAACAAGGCAGCCGCAAGGCTGCCTTTCTGCGTCTTAAAAGAATACCGGACGGTTAGTCGTCACAAGCCTCGTTGTGTATATTGCTGATAATCTCCTGGATTACCTCTGTAAGCCCCGGGATTTCATCGAGCGGGGTTTCCGGAATCTCGTATATGCGAAGTATCTCGATAGACCCACGGAGCGCAGGAACGGCATCGTAGATAGCCTTTGCAAGATGCCTAGCCTCGCCACGGTGCAGGTCGCTGTAGATGACATACTTATGGTACAGCCGGATTGCGTACCAATCGTCATCATCCATCTTCACCATCGGGATAACATCTTCCATTTCCTCCACGATTTTAGCCAGTGTACGGCGAGTGAAGTGGAAGAATATAACGAGATAGACTGCGCTAAATACTTGTTTCATCATCTTTTCCATAAGGTTTCTCCTTACATATCCCTTGCACCACCATACGGTAAACTAGTCCATTTTGGACATCTGCTTCGTGTTCGGGTCGAAAAGATACATGTTATTTTCAAAATCTTCCAGTTCGATAAGGAAGCTACCGGATTCATTGTTGATATCAATGTAGTTGAACGGCTGGTCCAGTGCCGGCTTGCCATCCTTATAGAGATAATAAACCCTGTCCTTACGCTCTTGAGAGAACCTTGCGATGCGATAGTATCCATCCGGGGTAAGAATGTCATCGACATACAACTCGACACCGGGATTCGTTATCTTAATGCATTCGTCCAGCCTAGCCCCGGCCTTTCGCACGATATAGATATCGTCGTCTACCGCGGCAGCCCAGAAGTCGGTATCCTTCATGCCGACCAGGGCAGGCTTCTTGTTTACGCAAGAACAGAACTTTGCCTCAGTAAGTTCACATTCGGTATCCTTTGAAAGAAACATGGGCATCCCGGCTTCATACAAGAATATCCCATTGGCTATCCGGTGGTGACCCGGCTTGTATACACGGAGCATCGAGTGATTTTCATCCAAGTATAACTGTCCGTCGGTTGAAATATTCATATTCTTTGTATCAAGGACAACATTCCCATCGGTATAGTCTACAAGCAAATGCCCGTTAGCCACGACAAAATCACCGGCATCGTTATCATTGAATGCCTCGATACTGTCATATACATCTGTAGTGTAACTGGGAATATTATCGTCATGCAGGATACAATACCCTCTTTGCCCATTGCCGGAAAAGCCAACTATGCAGTATTCCGATTTATTAAGTCGTTCGCAGTCGGGAAACACGCTTTCCGGGTCAAGCCTTTCGTGCTTCATCACATCGATAGCATTGCCGAAACTGGACGCTTCCGATGTATTTAGCCCGGCGTTCTCAACGATTTGCCGGACGAGATTCTTGCTTACAACATCGTTTGCCCGGTCGAACGCGTACACGACATCGCCGTATGCGTTCAGTGTGACGCCAATAACCGAATACTTGTCATAGGACTTTGACTGGTCGGCACCGCGGCGGACAAGCAAGTAGAACCTCCCATCGCCATATAAGCTGTAGCGGTCCCAGTCATCCTCATGCTGCACATTGCACCAACGGTCGAGGTGGAACCTTTCGGAGAGCCTGTGCAGCTCATCCCACGAATTTACCCGTATTGCCTCGTAGTTAAGAGAACCGATGTCCTGCTCGATATCAGAACCGCTGACCTCGGTGGCCAAGTTATCGAAAGCGTCGTCACTCATCTCGGGTGCGCCGTTCTGGTAGTGCTGCTTGCAATACTCTACGAACTTGGTGGAAAATTCTTCCGCCGCTTCCCTACGGTATGAAGGGCTTCCCATGCGGTACCGGTCGACCATCATAAAAGTCAACTGGGGGAACAGTGGGAGCATCTTCTTGAAAGTCGGGTCCGTAGTCGGGCTAACCCCGGGAGCCGCAAGGGGGTCCAGGAAGAGATGCCTTGTAGCAAGGACTACCTGATTTGCCAGTTCCTTGCTCATCCCGCGGGCATGTACCAGTCCATCACGGGTCCCGTCGATAATGCGGCAGACCATCCCCTTCCCTTCCAGAATAGCACGGTAGCCGCTGTTGAGCGCCTCGGCAAGTGCAGCATCTTTAATTCTAATCTTCCTGTCCATAACCCGGAGTTTATATTTTGGACTGTTTGCTAGAACGGGTCATGCATCTTATTTTTCCATCGTCCAGTAGTACTGGTGGATTGAGGACCTGAACATAGTTTCAATCATCGACCATATCCTTTGGTTCGGGTCCTTGGCACGTCCGTAGTGCTGGAACCCTTTACTGAGGTTGCCAAGCATTATGTCGGTGGCCGCCTTCCCGTTGATATACTTACGAATCATGTAACAGGCATTTACGCATGCCTCCTCGGGATGTGTCATGTCGTCTAGCCACCTGGTAATGTGGTCGCGGTCGGTAACTCGGTTAAAACCCAAGAAGCCGGGGAAGCAGTGCCTGTAGGACTTGTATAGGAAGCGGCATAGGCTGTTGACCAGCTCCACGGGTATCATCTGCCCGTTGGATACATAGGAGAACATCTTTTCTGTAAAACGGCGTTTTTCCTCATCGTAGCGTTTCCTGACATTCTTGTCGTTTCTTATCGTGTCGTGCACCACTTTGCCATTGCTCGTGAACAGGGCGTGGCCAATCTGTTCCAGTTCATTCTGGCATCCGTCATGGTCGAGTGAGCGGATATAGTCTAGGGTTTGCCTTAGGTGGTTCATTCTTGCAGCCTCGCTAACTGTAAGTAGAGTTGAATTTGTTTTTATGGAAATATCCGCCGGGTATAAAAAAAGAACGGACCTGGTGCGCGATGCCTTCGTCAATACGCAAGGTAGAGGCGTGTCCGTTCATAATTCCTGTTTATACGCCCGGAATCATTTTTTTGAACTTTTCTGCCGTTTCAATCAAAAAAATATCGGGAGGCAGCCTAAGTACCTTGCACATGGCAACCGCAAGCCGCCACGCCTCGAACTGCGTCGGGGTGACATTTCCGCGGTAATGCTTGGTCAGGTTCACCACGAACTGATTTTCCGGCTGTTCGTAGGTCAACTGTCCCGGATTGGACACCAAGTCGAACACGACGGGATTCTCGCCGGTCTCCATGTACTCCACGCGGCACCCCGGGTCGATAGCCTTGGATGCCTCCGGCGAAGGACACTTGCGGGTGATGAAGGTCATCCTGTCCGTGAGCGCCGCGAGTGCTACCCGGGAAGTCCAGTCGTCATCGTAAACGAGCCCTATCGGGTTCTCCGTATTCTCGATGAAGGGAAGAACGAGCCTCCGGTATGCCTCCACGGCACAGCAGTCGCCGACAAGGTTCCAGTTCGTCTTATCAACAAATATAGTATCCACCATACCGGCAAGAATCGCATCCCCCGTCACGGAATCCATGTAGTCCATCGCGGCTTCCCCGAAAGCAGGGTCCACGAGCATCCCGCGGAATATCCCGGCGCGAACTGTATTGGTAGCCGATTCGAGGCGGATGCGCTTTATACGGCAAGGGACTATGACCGACGAAGGGTCGGCTGATAGCATTGTCGCGAAAGCGTTCATCCGGGGAACCCGGGAACCTTCCTCGTGGAGGTACCCGAATACCATCGTTTCGGATGTGACCGTACTAGCCATTCTTGTTCACCAATACAAGTTCGGCCTTGAATATCATCTTTGCAACTTCAAGGTCTGCCGAAGCCTTTGCTGCCGCATCGCGAAGCGCAATAATGGACTTGTTACTGTCAATTGTAGCAAGAATCATCGATTCGGACGGCTTCTTGGAACCATCGGTCGGGTTGCTGAGGCGGACAAATTCGGCGGCTTTTGCCGTGCGGTATGCACTGTCGGCATCATTGGAAGCGGCGTACAGCTTTTCGAGTTCTTCCTTGTATGCCGGAATTGTTTCTGCGGTAATAGGCTTGATTTCCATAGGTTCTCCTTATTAAAAAACACGGGTTTCCCCGTGTTTAAATATAATAAAATGTATCGGATTTATACCGCGCCGTCGGGCAGAGAATACCGTTTAAACTCGCACTTTGCCCACTTTGCCGTGCCGCCGTCGGATATGAACACATGGTAGTCCTCTGCAGGCGGTGCCGGCGGGATGCCGTCGATTGACTTGTCGGAAATATCGATTTCGCCATCGGCACCGGGGACAAGGATATTCTTGCCAACCCGAGGGTCAGCCGATGATGCAATATCAAGTTTCTTCGCGGCATCGATATTCGAGCGGGCCTGCTGCATCTGCGCACTTTCCAAACCCTGATTTCCCGTCGTAAGAACTTTTGATTTAATCACTGGCATATAATTTCTCCCGTCGATTTTAACCTAGTTTATGTACCACGAGGAAATTATGACAAATACAAATACAACACCAGTTATTATTGAAGGCACCGTACACACGCCAACCGCAGCTGAAGAACTCCTGAAGATTGCCAAGGCATACCAGAACCGCACGATGGCGCAGAAGTACTACGACGACATCTACGAGCAGATGGCCAAGAAGGCGGCACACGGGGTCACCCAGCTCAGGGATGAAAAGAAGAGCCTCGCGTTCTTCCAGCTAAGCTTCAGGGGCATGCCAATTCCGCCGGGCGTGACAGACCTTGACCAGCATCTCAAGGACCTCTACAACGGCCAAGAGGAATGCTACAAGATGCTCGAAGCGAACGGATTCAAGGTTACAAAGGAAGAACCGCGGTTCCCGAGCCTTCTCGACCCGAAACTTACCCCTGAGCAACGGCAGCTCATCCAGAACGAACAGATGAGCATCGAAGCCATCGTCACGATTTCCTTGGAATAATGCACCGGACATCTATCCCGGGGTACTGCCTCTTGGCTTCCCGGGTGATGGCGATGATATCGTATTCCCTTTCAGAAATCACGCAGGACTCGACCTTATCATCTTTTATGTAAATAACACAAAAATCCACCGGATACCTCCGATGGATTGTTTATTATGATATCGAATGCCCTAATCGAACTTCTTCGACGCGTTCTGGCGGCTTGTAAGTATGCGCTCAATGGAAGCCTCAAGGTCTGCCGGCGTAAAGGTGCCGTCTTCCCCGGGTGTCGCATAAAGCGAAATGTTGCTCACCGCCTCGGTAATATCGGCAAGGCTGAACTTCGATTCACTCATCTTACCGATAGCTGCATTGAATGCCGGATTTGCATAGTCAGACGGGTCTGACTTCATTTTAACCCGGTTGATTATGCGGGTAATCCTTTCCGCGTTAGGAGGCGGAACCTCAATAACCTCGTCAAGGCGACCTGCTCGCTTAATGATTGTTGAATGGATTAAGGTCGGGTCATTGACGGTCACCATGAAGATTAGGGAGATGCCTGATGCCTTAGCTCGGGTACGCAATCCATCAATCAATGATATGATGCGCTCGACCAAGGCATTCTTGTTTTCGAGCTGAGCGGAATCGATGTCGTCGCAGCAGATGAATACCTGGCTAAAGCCAGCACCGGCAAGCGAATCGATAATCTCTTCGAAATCAAGCGACGGGTTCGTATGCTCTATCATAAACGAGCTGACACTGAAGAACAGTACGGGGACATTTGGGAATTCCCAGGTCAACTGGTTCATCATGATAGTCTTTCCGGTACCCGGATAACCGACGAACGCGATACCGCGGGACTTCTTATCCTTGAAGCACTGTTCAAACGAATGTCGAATTGCGCCATATTCGGAAATGACATGGAAATCCGTTGGCGAACAATGGGTTGAAATTCGCTTCATGAACCGAATACAGGACGAACGGCGATATATCCAGTCACCCGGATTATACGGAGTAGGGAAATACCACAAATTCGACCGTTTCGGCTCGAACAGCCTGAACCGCATCTTCTTGTAGATTGCATGCGCAATACTGTCGCCTTGCTGACTATTTATCTGGTTACTGATACCCGATATTCCAGTACCCATACAATATGGAATCAAATTCTTGGAAATATAGAATGCGCTGAGCATCTGCTGTCCAATCTTAGGACTGGTCGGATTTTCGCGCTCCATTCGGTTCATAAAGTAATACACATAGCCAACAATATTGTCCTTGGACAAGTCGAGCTTGCCATCAGTCGCTTTACGGACTTCAAACACCTGCAGCCAATACCAGTATTTTCCGGCTGGCATCAAAGCGAACTCGGTCTTCGATTCACCAGAAATCATATCGATATGTGGAGCATAGAGGTATAGCGACTTGGCAAACAGCAAACTGCCATTCAGTATCCCAGCTCCGCCATCTAGCTTGATGGCAATCCATTCGGCCTTACTATGGACATCCTGCAGGGAATACAACTCCTGTGCAGCGGCCGAGAACGGGTTCAATGACGTTATGCACATGTTCGGGTCATTGATGTTATCCGGCAAGAACGGCTTCGGCATCGGATTGGACGCATCCTTGATGTCAATCGTCTTAAACCCAGCCAGCAAGTCATCCTTATTGGAACCGCCTTCGATAACAAACTTGGACTTGATATCGTGGTACAGTTGGTTCAATGCAAGAGTATTCCGGATGAACCGTGCAAATTTCGTGAGCTTCGGGCAACTGATTGGGTCACAAAGTTCGCACAACATGGAGGCACCCAACATACCAAACCGGAACAACTCACGCTTCATAGTAGAGTTGTTCAATATGGCGGTCTGAAAATTGGTATGCCTTGCGTCGATAGTTACGGACGGCAACGCATCGGTAAGTACGGTCAAGTACTTTATGAATACCGGAAGATTACCCCGTGAAACAGTGTCGTTCGACGGGCCATGAAGGTTAGCCACTTCGGGTCCAGCCAATGCACGAAGCATTTCCGGAGTCATATTGAAGTCAGCAGGAACCTGTACGCTCGGAACCTGTACGACGCCTTGAGGCGGTTCTGGTAGTGAGGACTGCATCGGCGGCGGAGGCTGAGCGCCCGGCGGCATAGCTGCCGGGTTCACCACATGCTTTATTTGGTATTCATATGCCATTATTACTTCTTAACCTTGAAGCGGAGTTTAGAAACCTGGGAGATAAGATACACCAAAATGCGGCCAACGATGAAACCGTAGGTAGCCCACTGTGCGTACTTGAGTACATCGTCAACGGACGGGAGGCTCGGCTTCGGGAGCTTGACCTTCGGAAGTTTGAACTTAGGGAACTTGAACTTGGGGAGTTTCGGGAATTTGATAGCCATTGTATTTAGCCTCGTGTTAATGTTAAATAGAACGGATAGTCACCCATTCGATACGGGACGGGTAGACATCCTTACGAAGGACAGCTGCGCTGTTTCCGTCTTCATCCAGGATTTCAGCACTGTCCAGCGATGTAACTTTCCTGTTCTTGAGAAGGGTCGTCGCTTCAGCCTTGCCGGTATCTACCGAGTTGGCGGTAAATTCGCCGGCGCAGAACTTGTTGCCCATCGTGGTGAACATGACCTTGAAGGTCTGCCTCTTGAAAGAGGAGGTGTCTTGCAGTGTAGTTTTCTTTTTTGACATTTGCTATATCCTTTTGTTACAAATATAGCAAAAATCACAGGGAAAACAGCTTCTTTATGCGAGTCCGTATACCGAATGTCGCATAAAGCCATATCAGCTTCCATTTGATTGCACAGTCTTCAGGTTTTCTGCAAGCCGTGATGCACAGTTCGATTAGTGATTTTGCCAGTCTACTGTCATTCGTCTTAGTAGAATTAAGGAATCCGATAAGAGAATCATCGGTAATTCCCGGGATAGACTTGGTTTTCTTGTCGAAATAGTTGTTGGATACCAACTCGATATACCACTGCCTTCCAGGAACACGGGCAACAATCGCGTCGTCATTGGTGACCATTATGACATCACCAAGGTCAAACTTCGTCATGTCGGATATCGTAATACCACCCAGCATATGAATATCATCATCCGCGTGGCATACTGCATATGAACCGGTCAAATTTGCCCCGTCGACTGAATAAGGCGAAGGTGGATTTGATGCATTCTCAGCATTTAAACCCATACCACGAGGAGCATAATGATAATCGATGATTGAATTTGTTATGTGACAGTTGCTCAGCTGAGCTGGGCCTAGAATCCTAGACGAGAAGAGAAAGCAGCCATCGACCATTGTCGCTTTATGCAATTCAGAATCCTTGAACTCTGAATTATTGATTCGCAGATTATGCAAGTCGATGATTTGGGCCTCGGTATCGCCAATCTTAGACCGATTAATGTCGACTTTTCCGCTTATGTAAACATTCATGCACCGTATCGTGCTATGCTCCATCTTTAACGAAGCAGAGTAAAGAAGTGCGCATTTTTCAGCAACCAATATCTTAGAGTCACTCAAGCAGATGTTGGTATGGAAATCGGTGCTACCTGAGACCATACCGTTAACCTCCGAATGGCTAATAACCCCATAAAATCCACCCATTCGGCAATTAGACAACTTCGACCCGACAATATGCAAATTACCGGATACATAAGTATTGACCACCATAGAGGTTTTATCCGCCCAAGAATCATCTTCCTGTGATAGGCTCGAATCTTTATCTATGATAGCGCCAAGGTCACCCTTACTGAAGAACTGACCGTCCCTCAACGCCATTATGCGACGTTCAAGTTGGCCTTTATCGTTCTTAACGGTAACAATCTTGTATTTCTTCTTAAACATCTACTTATCCTTACTTCAAGTAATAATCGGCAAGCTGCAAAGCCTGCGAAATAGTGTCGTCCATGTCGTTATACCGGTACATCCCAAGGCGCCCCGTGGGTACCACATTGGGCGGGAGCATTTCACGGTACTTCCTGTACAACTCGGAGCTTTCCTTGCTCTTCACCGGGTAGTACGCCTCTGTATCACGGGTCATTTCCTGCGGGTACTCGAAGCTCACTATGGACTTGGATTCCATCATGGCAAGCTGGTTCCACGGCTCGAAATGCTTGTGCTCGATGGTACGGGTGTAGTCCGGGTGGCGCTGGGTATAGTTCACTACGGCAACACCCTGGTAGTTGTCGGTATCCTTTTCCTCGGTAACGAACTTCAGGCTGCGATACGGGAGGTCACCGAGCGAATAGTCAAAGTATTCGTCAAGCCGCCCGGAGTAGAATACCAAATCAGCCCGGTCATTCCATTCGTCCTTGCACTTGAGGTAGTCCTCTCCGGTGATGACCTGTGCAACCCCGTCGAACATATTGGAAATCCAGTGGGTGTACCCGTTCTTCGGGATTCCCTGGTAGACATCGTTAAAGTAATTGTTGTCGAAGCGGAACCTGAGCGGGATGCGGGTAATGATGTTCGCGTCAAGCTCTTTACAGGACTTCCCCCACTGCTTCTCGGTGTACCCCTTGATGAACAGCTCGTAGATTTCCTCGCCGACCATCGAGAGCGCCCTTTCCTCGAGGTTGGTATAGACCAGCTTATCGAACTTCTTGGCGGATTCCTCGATGCGCTTCTTTGCGTCGGCTACGCTGAGCACATCGGGCCATAGCTTCGTGAAGGTGTTCATGTTGAACGGGAGGTTGAACACTTCCGGATTCGGGTGACCCTCGCGGGTAACCATAGCGACCGGGCTGTTCACGAACGGCATCATTTCGTCAAAAAGGTTGGCAAAATCCCATACCTTCTTCTCGGAGGTATGGAATATGTGCGCCCCGTACTTGTGGACATTTATAGTGCCCATCCGTTCAGTAGCGCAATTTCCACCCAGTTCTCCACGGCGTTCAATGACAAGGACTTTCTTGCCCGCGCGTCCGAGCTTATTGGCCAACACCGCGTTGAATAGGCCGGCGCCGACAAGGATAGCATCAAACTTTTGTTCTGACATTGTAGCTCCTCTTTGGAATGACAGCATCGTGTACCTCTGTCTTTACTTCGACTACGGTGGACTCTTCGTTCACCGGGGCCTCTTCCGGCTTCGGGTTTTCCTTGACCGGCTCGGTAAAGAACTTGATGAGCGTATCGCGGTCCATCTTGGTAAGGTCGAGGTCGACTTCACCCTGGTAATCCGCATTGACCGGATGGAAGCCAAATAATTTGAGGACAGCCACGAGGCTAATCGTGCGGCCAATCTGCATAATGAGGGAGTCTACCATATTTACGGTATCGCCGTTCTTCATCGGGGCGCGGTCGTTACCGGTAGCCTTACCGATGAGCATCACGAAGGAATGGTTAGCGATAGCAAGCGTAGTCCTCTTGGCGGCAATCCTGGAGTCAAGCTGAACGATAATCTCTTCGGGCTTTACCATGCAGTCACCGTTCGCCAACGGGCAGGCATCCTTCTTGGCGAAGAACATACGGTAACGGCCCTGCTTGTCCGAACCACTGAACTGGTGAAGATTAAAGATGACACCACCATTGGCATAGCCGCCGAAATAGATACATTCCGTCGCTTCCGGGTCAGCATTCGTCATGTCCCCGGAGTGGCGCAGATGGAACATCTTCGTCGGGTCCTCGCCCGAAATATCCGACTTGAAGGTAG
>Ga0247611_10001636_pt1 | contig 39427 bp, 33 predicted proteins | sample 177DNAGHGhighgp2_FD_192422 | JGI IMG/M metagenome (GOLD analysis project Ga0247611, IMG submission 192422) | Sheep rumen microbial communities from Palmerston North, Manawatu-Wanganui, New Zealand - 1770 DNA GHGhigh gp2 | ecosystem: Host-associated > Mammals > Digestive system > Stomach > Rumen... | reverse complement strand
ATAGTTGCCTAATATCACCTTAAAACCTTGAAGTGAAGCGACCTCACCGCTCGGCACGCAGTGACGCTTGCCTAAGCAAGAACCTTAAACCTCAACGAAACTGAAGCTTGCGAAAGTTGAGATGTTTTATTTCTGAGCCGACAGGCTCCAAGGATTTTCAAAAAGATTTTCAGTGGATTTCTGCCCGCAGGGCATAAAAAAAGATTCGTTCTATTAGAGTGATTCTTGGCTTTGCAAGCGTCTCCTTACGTCGCCGAGCGAGTGTTCAAGAACAACAAGAGTAAATCCGCTTTTATATAATCCGTTCCATCCGTTCAATCTGTGGTCGAAAAGAAATCTGTGGTAGTTTTCGAGTATATGGAACTTACAATGTCATGTATTAATTTGTGTTCGTACACAGTATGTTTCTTTGCATTTTTTCATAATTTTCTTTGTTCGTTTCATATTTTTTTCTTAGCTTTGCCCTTGAAAGCAGTTAGTCCATGGGTTGGGCTATGTTTTCAAGACATATCGGTTTGATGTGCATACGGCAATGCCTCGTGAAGGCACCACCGCCATGACATCAAGAAAGGACGTTTACAGAATGTCTTATCTTCTGATTTCGAAAATCTGGTAAATTTTCAAATTATGCAAGAAGATAGCGCAATCGGAACGTCCATGTTGGTGATTTTATATCACGAATGCCACCTTTGCATATAAAGTAATTGTATATGCTTTGGGTGTGCAGTACTCGTATATAATATCTCTTGACGTGGGCTAACTGGTTGCTTATCCTTGCATAAAGGTTTACCAGAGCCTACGAAATCAGGATAAGCAAGATGTACAGCACCCACGTCTTTTTCATTCCATATAAATCTTTATTAACCGCTGAGTATGGGGTGGCTGTAGGCATAAAATAATTATAATCATGAAACACTATTACCTATCCATTTTTCTTGCCATTCTACTGAGTATGGCTTACACTATGGCTTCCGCACACGATATAGCTGTAGCAAATAGTGACGGAATGACTATCTATTACACATATAACACAGACGGTACTTCTGTTTCTGTTACATACCAGGGAACATACAGAAACAATTATCCCAATGAATACTCTGGAGATGTTGTCATTCCTGAGACCATCCCATATGGTAGTAAGACTTATAGCGTGACCAGCATCGGCTCTGATGCGTTCTATGAGTGCAGCGGGCTGACCTCTGTGACCATCCCAAACAGTGTGACCAGCATCGGCTCTGGTGCGTTCCGAGGCTGCAGCAGTCTGACCTCTATTGATATCCCTAGTAGTGTGACAAGTATCGGGAAGGAGGTTTTTGGAAAATGCTTAGCCCTTACCTCCATCAAAGTTCAAATAGAAAACACAAAATACGATAGCAGAGAGGATTGTAATGCAATAATAGAAACAGCATCAAACACATTGGTCGTAGGATGTAAAAGTTCAGTTATCCCCAATAATGTGACTACGATTGGAAAGGATGCATTCGAAAAATGCGAAGGCCTGACCTCTATAATTATTCCCAATAGCGTGACAAGTATAGAATCAGGAGCCTTTGATGACTGCCTAAATCTTACATCCTTATCCATTGGAGAAAATGTGAAAAGTATAGGGGAAAATGCATTCAATCAATGCAGTGCACTTACTTCTGTTTCTATCCCCAATAGTGTAACAACAATAGGAAGACGTGCGTTTGATGATTGCCCAAGCTTAACCTCTGTTTCAATTCCAAATAGTGTAACAAGCATCGGCTCTTCTGCGTTTGAGGACGCAAACTTGAACTCGATATATAGTTACATAGAAAGTCCGACAAGTAGCACTGGTTCAAGCTTCGATATCTCAAATTATATTAATGCCACTCTGTATGTGCCCTATGGTACTAAGGAAAAGTATTTGGCAACAGATGGTTGGAAGGACTTTACGAATATCGTGGAAATGTCTGAAACAGCACTTAAAAAGGTTTCTGCATCTAACATTGATGAAGCAAAGTTCTTCTCGCTTGACGGCAAAATAATCTCTCAACCTCAGAAGGGCTTGAACATCCTTAAGATGAGTGACGGAACCACAAGAAAAATAATCAAATAGTTTTTTGCAATAAAAGTTTTACACAAAAGCATATCAAACAACAAACGGCTGAAGAAATAAATCTTCAGCCGTTATTGTTTATATTGTTGCCTCAAATAATGTGGTTGCTGAGTTCTTAACTATAAATATTTTCCGAAATTCGTATCAAAAATTAACAGAAACCTCCCAAAATTCGGACCAAAAATTAACAGAAACTTCCCAAAATTCGGACCAAAAACGTATTTGTTATGCAGAAATGCTCACCTGCTTACGCCCACGAGGCGGTCGGCTCGGTCAGCATTACCACGGTAGTAGATGAGGGCGGTGTAAGTGTTTCGGGTTTCATAGAACGAGCCTTCTGACGGTGGGATGGCTGGGGCGCCATTGGCATCAAGCATGACGTAATGGTAAGAGTAATAACCATACTTCAATGGTATGACGGCTTCATATTGCTTGTTCTCGACATCATATTCCATAAGGTAGGTGTCCTTGTCATGGTCGGTGGTCCACATACCACTGACATACAAGGGGTAAGGCAGCTGTGCGGTCTTGAGCAAGAAATGTACGTTGACATACTCTGACGTTACGCTGCTCTCGTAGTTGTCTGAGTTTCTGAGAAAGAAAGCACCCTTCGGCGTCTCGTCATAGACGTAGGCACGGCGGTCATAGTCTGGCCACAGTTGGGTGTGCCACTCCTCACCGTCCCAATAGTTGTTTTCCACGTTCATGGAGTTGAGGTGCACGTCAAGTATCTCAAACTTATGATACTCGTTGCCAGCCTCGAATATCAGTGGACGGCAGTGAGTCCATTCAAGGTACTGCTGGTTGATGCGTGTTGCCTGTGGCAGGGTAACGGCATTGTCCCAACGATTGTTTTGCAACACATATCCCTTCACCTGACCGCGTGGGTCGGTGGCGCGGAGTTTGGAATAGTCAACCTTCAGCTCCACCTGCTGATGATTCTTCCTAAAATCTATGTCTGTATTAGGAGTGTATGATAGTCCGACATTGGCCATATCCTCCGTTACCATGAAGAAGGCACTCGCAAGGATGTCTGACGGCTCGTTATCATCAATAATATCCACGCGGTAGTTGCCGCTCATTTTCAACCTGCACTCACGGTTAGGTATCTGCAGGGAGTAATGGGTGTATAGCTGTACGGTGTTGATAGACTGCTCTGTATTGTCTATGGTCTGTCCCTCCTGAAGACCTTCTATGTAGTCGCTGGCAAAAAGGTCGGCGGACTCAGTGAAGTCTGCCTCAAGATGGGTTATGCGGTATGTCAGTCGGCGATAGTCGTGCGACAGTTCATCGAAACTGATGTTTATTGGCTCGTTGCCGTTAAGTCTGATGACAGGCAGTTCCTGCCAGCGTGTACCTGCCACAACCTGCAGTGAGGCTATGTCGGGAGAAAACACAATGTGGTGTTGCGCATGAAGATATACGCAACACCACATCAATGTTATTATGAGGAATAGTTTCTTCATAAACCCTCCCTAACCCTCCCGGTGAGGGAGGGAATTTTTCTCTCGGTTATACAACTAAAGTTTTTCGACCGCTTCTCCCTCCCTCGCAGAGAGGGCTGGGGCAAGTCTCTTATTTCAGCAAGTCAACACTGCGCTTGAGGAACTTGTCGAGGGCTGCGCCTTTCAACATTCCATTCTGCAGCAGGGCAAGGTCAATAAGCTGATGAACGGTGTCGTTCTTGGCAGCGAAAGAAGTAATCACTCCATCCTTCTTAGCCTCCTGCTCTGAAAGCTTCTTGCGAGTGTCCTCCAACTGCTTCTTCTCGTCGTCGGTCACCTCCTCAGACTTCTTGTCCTTCTTTTCATTCTCGAGCACCTGCTCCTGAGCCTTCAGGCTACGTATCTCTGCCATGATAGGCTTGATGTCAGCCTCGGTGGCAGAAGTAGTGTCGGCAAGAATCTTCTTTACTATATCGTTGTCGCTGTTAAGTACGAGAGTGTAGGTGTCAGGCATCTGACCATAGAATGCCATGCCACTCTGATACTTTGACATATCCTTCATACGGCGCATGTACTCGCTCTGGGTGAAGACTGCCGGTGTGGCATCAGCGCCGAGAGCCTGTACCTCTACGTTGAAGTGAACCTTGTCCATCTGAGGCATCTGTGAAGAGAATACCGCTGACAGATTGGCAGTTTCATCTTCTGACATCTCTACCTTCTTCACATCCTCCTTCTGGATGAGGCGGTCTATTATATCGCCGTCCACGCGAGTGAAACGTGATTTCTCAAACTTCTGTTCGAAGAGTCCTACGGTAGGAGTGTCAAGTTGTCCGTCGAACATCAATACTGAGTAGCCCTTAGCCTTGGCAGCCTCGATGTATGTATATTGCTCGTCCTTGTCGTTGGCATAGAGGTAAACCAACGTACCGTCCTTGTCTGTCTGCTGGTCCTTGATGAGAGTCTTGTACTCCTCGTATGTAAAATACTTACCCTCTGTATCCTTGAACAGAGCGAAGTCCTTGGCACGATCATAGAAAGACTCGTCGGTCAGCATACCGTAGTTGATGAACACCTTGAGGTCGTCCCACTTCTCCTCATAGTCCTTGCGGTCAGTCTTGAAGATGCCACTGAGGCGGTCTGCCACCTTCTTGGTGATGTATGTGGCAATCTTCTTCACGTTCTGATCGCTCTGCAGGTAAGAACGGCTTACGTTAAGCGGAATGTCTGGTGAATCTATGACACCATGGAGCAAAGTAAGGAAGTCCGGCACGATGCCCTCTACCTGGTCGGTCACGAACACTTGGTTGCAGTACAGCTGTATCTTGTTGCGCTGCAGGTCGATGTTAGACTGTATGCGTGGGAAGTAAAGCACACCTGTAAGATGGAATGGGAAGTCAACGTTCAGGTGAATCCAGAAGAGAGGCTCGTCCTGCATTGGGTACAGTGTACGATAGAAAGACTTGTAGTCCTCATCCTTAAGGCTTGACGGTGTCTTTGTCCACAGAGGCTCTACATTATTAATGATATTGTCCTCCTCGGTATCTACCATCTTGCTCTCCTCCTTAGACCATTCCTGCTTCTTGCCGAACACGATGTTTACCGGCATGAACTTACAGTATTTGTTGAGCAGACTGGTAATCTTCTCCTTCTCAAGGAACTCCTTGCAGTCATCGCTAATATGGAGCACTATGTCAGAGCCACGCTCAGCCTTGTCAGTATTCTCTATCTCATATTCAGGACTGCCGTCACATGACCATTTCACTGCCTGTGCACCATCCTTGTATGACTTCGTGATGATGTCAACCTTGTCTGCCACCATGAAGGCAGAGTAGAAACCAAGTCCGAAGTGACCAATGATAGCATTGGCATTGTCCTTATATTTCTCAAGGAAGTCAGTAACGCCAGAGAAAGCTATCTGGTTGATGTAGCGGTCAATCTCCTCCTCGGTCATACCTATGCCATGGTCAGAGATAGTCAGTGTGCCAGCCTCCTTATCAAGGTTTATGCGCACGCTCGTATCGCCTATCTCACCCTTGAAGTCGCCCTTCTCGGCGAGAGTCTTGAGTTTCTGCGTAGCATCAACGGCATTGCTGACCATCTCACGCAGGAATATCTCATGATCTGAATAGAGAAACTTTTTGATGACGGGGAAGATGTTCTCGGTAGTAACCCCAATATTTCCTTTTGCCATTTCTTTTATTGAGTTATTTAGTCATTTTGTCATTTAATCGCCAACACCATCCATATCCGAAAGAAGGTGTTTTCGTCTCTTGACTTATGCAAAAGGTGTGCCAAGGTATTCCGCAACCATCTCGGCAGCTCTCTCTCCATCAACTCCAGCAGATACTATGCCTCCTGCATACCCTGCCCCCTCACCAGCGGGAAACAGCCCACAGACCTCCACATGCTGCAGGGTATCAGCATCCCTCGTAATTCTGACAGGAGATGACGTACGTGTCTCTACGCCTATCATCAATGCCTCGTTCGTAAGGAAACCACGTCGCTGTTTGCCAAAATATTCAAAACCCTTACGCAATCTGTCTGCAATTGCAGCCGGCATCCATCCATGCAAAGGTGACGACAACAGGCCTGGCGCATAACTTGACTGCGGCAAATCATAACTTATCTTGCCCTTCACAAAATCACCCATGCGCTGAGCCGGTGCTGTCTGTTTCATATTGCCCTGCTGCCAGCACATACGTTCTAACTGTTCCTGATAGTGCATCACCTTCAAGGCATCATCTTCTTCCTCGTCAAAGAGACTAATGTCTTCGGGCCTTACCTCTACCACCATACCGGAGTTACTCCACTTTCCGCCGCGATTACTTGGCGACATACCGTTGACAACAATCTGCTCCTTGTCTGTAGCTGCAGGTATAACAAAGCCTCCTGGGCACATACAGAAGGAGTAAACGCCTCTTCCATCTACCTGAGTAACAAAAGAGTACTCAGCGGCAGGCAGGTACTTTCCCCTACCCTGCCTGTTATGATACTGTATTTGGTCTATAAGTTGCGAGGGATGTTCCAACCTTACACCAACAGCTATCCCCTTAGGTTCTATCTGTATCTTATGTTTAGCCAAGTATTGATAAACATCCCTTGCGCTGTGACCAGTAGCAAGAATTACAGGACCATAGTATTCCTGTTCTCCATCTTTTCCAATTGTCTCAACGCCCTCACACCTGCCGTTATTTATCAGCAGCCGCGTCATCTTGGTTTGGAAATGCACTTCACCACCACTACGTATTATCTGCTTACGCATGTTCTCTATAACCACTGGCAACTTATCTGTACCTATATGAGGATGGGCATCGCTCAGAATGTTAGAGGAAGCACCAAACTGGCAAAACACATTGAGAATATGGTCCACTGAACCACGTTTCTTGCTGCGTGTATATAGTTTTCCATCTGAATACGCTCCTGCCCCTCCCTCGCCAAAACAGTAATTTGACTCTGAATCCACTCTCTGCTGTTGTTTTATCAAAGCAAGGTCTTTCTTTCGCTCCCTTACATCCTTGCCACGCTCTATCACAACAGGACGCAGCCCCTTCTCTATCAGTTTCAGTGCAGCAAACAGTCCACAAGGTCCCTCACCTACCACAACAACCTGAGGGGATTTGCTGACATCTGGATACACTGTGACCTGATATGCCTCGTCTGTTGGTTCCTCATTGACATACAGTCTGACAGACAAATTAACAAACACCTGACGCTGACGCGCATCTATACTCCTTTTCTGTACTCTGACATGGGTTATAGTCCTTTTGTCTATACCTATTTCACGGGCTATATAGTCCTTTATATTCTCTTCATTATATGCCACCTGCGGCAGCACTCTTATATTCTGCTCCTTAATCATAATACAAAGGTATGAAAAAAATTTGTATTATATTCAAAAAATTTGTACCTTTGGCAAACTATATCTATGAAAGAGGTACTTTTACACAGCTGTTGCGCTCCATGCTCAAGCGCCATTATCGAATGGATGACACAGAATGACGTGCGTCCTACTATTTTCTATTGTAATCCAAACATCTACCCCTTAGAGGAGTATCTTATACGCAAGAACGAGATAACACGTTACGCAGAACAATTAGGGCTGAGGATTATTGATGATGACTACGACCATGACTTGTGGCTTAAAGAGGTAACAACAAGGCTAAGTGAGAAAGGAATGGATGCTGCCACTCAACCTGAACGTGGCAGCAGGTGTTTAGAGTGTTTTCGCCTCAGGTTACTCCGTAGTGCAAAGAAATGTGAGGAATTAGGACTACATGAGTTTACCACCACACTTGCCTCCAGCAGATGGAAGTCTCTTGACCAAATCAATGAGGCAGGCAACTGGGCTGCCTCAATGGCAAGCAACGTTACCTTCTGGGACAAAAACTGGCGCAAAGGCGGACTCCAGGAGCGCCGCAACCAACTGCTGAAGGAAAACGGTTTTTACAACCAGTTGTATTGCGGATGCGAATTTAGCATGGAGAGAGTATCACAAAAACAAGATTGCCCATAACCAGTATATTCCGAGAATAACTATTGGTGTCAAAACCTGTATCCCACAATCACACGCGTAAGCCACTTGGTATTGCGAATAGACAACCTATGCTCATCACCGATGTTTGTAAAGTAAAATGTCATGGTAGCTCCCACAAACATATTGCCCAACTGACGTATCACAGCACCACGCCCTGTCAGTATCACCTCTGGAAAATTATAATGTAACGGAATACGCATGTTATCTACAGACAAAGAGGTGTTGCTATATACTATAAACGTAGGCAATGCTGACAAATGAAGCAACCAATAACGAGCAGGCACATAGTTATAACCATATCCCGCACCTATACCTACGTTTATAACCTTGAGATTGGTATCCCTGTTTGAGATTTCCGCACGTTGTCCTTGACCAGAAACAGCGAGCAGGAAACTACCTGCCGATTGCCGCTGTATGTAGCCCTGCGTAAACGCAGCAGAATATGAGAACCTCCTATGGTTGAACACATAGTAAGCGTTGACATTCCATGTCTTGAGAGACATATCATCAGTACTGAACTGTACTCGCGGCTGTCCCTCAATCTCATCCCATCCAGTGAAACTATCAGCATCCTGATACATCAACTCTATGCCGTAACGATTCCCATACGTACTGAAGTTTAACTCTATGTCATCATATTTGCCCATCAACTTCGCAGGATTGACAGAGAGGGCGAGCGACACACCCAGATAGTTGACACCTAATGACACTGTGGATTTATAATCTGCTCTGATTCCCGACTTAAATGCTCCGTCAACAGTCTGCCCCTCTGTCTCCAATGTTGCCCCCGACATATTAATACGACCAGACAGAGTCCATTTCGTCTGTGGTCGTGTGATATACATGGTGTCAATATTACTTTTCTTGTATCTTTGCATCAACATACTGTCACCATAGTGCAACAAACCACGTAATCCTTTGGATGAACTCTGCTGGACAGAGAACAAACAAAACATTGCACAAAGTATCAGTATTCTCTTTGTAATCATAGTTTTGCGGAAATAAAACGTTGTTTACCAAACTGGTCAATATGTATGGTTACATTAGCGAAACCTAATGATGACAACATTGAGCAAAGAGCATCAGCATAGAGTGGGTTAATCTCAAAATACAATGCGCCACCAACTTTCAAGGCCTGCCTTGCAAACCTCGCTATAGCACTATAGAACAACAAAGGGGTTTCGTCTGGTACAAATAAAGCGAGATGAGGCTCGAAGTCCAATACATTGTGCTCCATCTGCGCAGCCTCTTTATTACATATATATGGTGGGTTAGATACTATTATGTCATAACAACGTTCCACATTGTTTTCATCCAATCCAAGTATATCTATTTGCTCAAACGAGACGGAAGCGCCAAGACTTTCCGCATTAGACTTAGCCATATTAAGAGCCTCTGCACTGACATCCCATGCCTCAACGGAAGCATTCTGCATACTGAGCGCAAGTGTGATAGCTATGCATCCTGAACCTGTCCCCATGTCAAGCACTCTTATCTCACCATTTCCCGTAACAGTTTGGTCATTGTCGGCTATCAACTGACACAACAGCTCTGTCTCCGGACGTGGTATCAGCACGCTTGGTGACACGAGGAAAGTCCTGTCACAGAAGTGCGCCTTACCTGTAACATATTGCACCGGTTCACCTTTCTCAAGCCGTAGCATGGCATCCTCTATTTGTTGCGTCTGCTCCTCAGTCAGTCGGTCAAGCGCTCCCACACAGACATCAGTCAATGACATCCCATAAAGGTCAGACAACAGGAGGCGCACAATGCCGCGCGCCTCCTGTATGTCATAATACGAAGTTAGTCTCTTTGCTAAATCTGTTAGTGTCATATTATTTCAGTTCCAGAGTAACGACAGAGTTCTTCGGCAACTTAACCTTCATCTGTCCGTTCTTAACACTGACAGCCTTGAACGCTGTTTCCTTTACCTTGTCAGGATTGTCAAAAGTGTTAAGGTCGTCAATGTTTGCAGTGCATAGTATTGTACCAGTTGCCTTGGCTGCCTTAATACCCTCTAAGTTTACAGTTACTGTCTGTTCCTTGTCCACGCTGACATTTGTCAGTGATATGTGACATACTCCGTTCTTGTCTTTTGATGCTGTGGCAGAAACAAGAGGCAGTTTTGCGTCAAACTTACGGTTTGCGCCCTTAATTTCCATCATGTCACACTCCACATCCACTGGTATGTATGTAGCATCCTGATGAACGTTATACTGCTTAAACACATAATAGGTAGGTGTCAGCACCATCTTGTCACCTTTAGTCAAAATCATAGACTGTAACACATTGACTATCTGTGCTATGTTACACATCTTCAGACGACGTGTGTACTTATGGAATATATCAAGTGACGTACTTGCCACAATAGCATCACGCATAGAGTTCTGCTGGAAGAGATGTCCTCTCACCGTTCCCGGCTCCTCGTCCCACCATGTACCCCACTCATCGAGCAGTAAAGCCACACGGTTCTTAGGGTCTTTCTCGTCCATTATCTCTATATGTTTCTTCAACACATCTTCTATCTCACGACATTTTCCTATAGTCCAGTAATACTGATCTTTCGTAAAGTTCGTAGCTGAACCCTTACTGCCACTCCATCCTGGTACAGTGTAGTAATGCAAGGAAAGACCAGCCATATTACCACCCGCATTCTGCATAAGCACCTTAGTCCAGTTATAATCATAGTCAGATGCTCCCGATGCTATCTTGAAGAGATGGTGGCCATCATAGTTACGGCAGTATGTGGAATAGCGACGGAAAAGGTCTGCATAATATTCCGGACGCATAGAGCCACCACATCCCCATGACTCATTACCGACTCCAAGATACTTCAGATTCCATGACTTCTCCCTGCCATTCTGCCGACGCAGGTTAGCCATAGGAGAATCACCGTCAGAGGTTATATATTCAACCCATTTGGCTAACTCTTCTACTGTACCACTGCCGACATTTCCACTGAGATAAGGCTCCGCACCAAGCAACTCACACAAGTTGAAGAACTCATGCGTACCGAAAGAGTTGTCCTCTATAGTTCCTCCCCAGTTATTATTAACCATCTTAGGGCGTTTTTCCTTTGGACCTATACCATCCATCCAGTGATACTCATCGGCAAAGCAGCCACCAGGCCAGCGTAACACAGGAACTTTCAATTCCTTCAGTGCATTGAGTACGTCCGTTCTGTAGCCATCCTGATTAGGTATGTCAGAATCCTTGCCTACCCACAGACCGCCATATATGCACGTTCCCAAATGTTCCGCAAATTGTCCATATATCTCTTTAGGTATCACATCACCTGGTTTGTCTGCATGAACGGTCACTGTCTGTGCTTTGGATGACAAAGCCATCATGAGAAGCACAAGGGAGATAAACATTTTTTCTTTCATTTTTCTTTTCTGATTGTGTTAGGTTATATATATACTTTTCAATAATCACTATGTATACTTTCCGCCATCAGCCTATATATCTGGCGAGTACGCTCATCGTCTATAAGCGACAGCTGCATTTCCATCACATTGGTGTCATAGCGCACCATCGGGCCAGTCTGTGCTTCATGCGGCGACATTACCGCCACCTTGTCTGCCGTTTCCTTTATCAATGGTAACATCAGACTAAAATCCAATCCGTTGGCCGTCAATACGCGTTCTGCTAATCTATAGCAATGATTTGTCAGATTAGAGGCGAACACAGCCGCAAGGTGCAGTCTCTTGCGTTTATCTGAATCCAAATACTTGACGACATCTGTTATACTGTCAGCCACAGCCTTTATATCTGCCAACGTGGAATCGTCAGAAGCCTCAACGAAACACGGTATTTCCTTGAAATCCACCTCTCGCGTTTTTGAAAAAGACTGCATTGGATACAATACGCCATAATGCTTTGCCTTGTCCATAAACACATCCATCGACACACTGCCGGCTGTATGGAGGAACACTGCGTGGGTTCTTCCATCGCACAACTGTTCTGCCAAGCCACTAATGGCATCATCTTTTACCGATATTATATATATATCGGCACATCTGTTTACTTTATCAAGTTCCGAGGTAAATTCACAACCTATTTTATGCGCCAGTTCACTTGCATGTGACTCCGTACGGCTATACACCTGCACTATTTCCCACCCGGCCTTCTTCAAGGCTAAAGCCAGCCGTGTAGCCAGGTTACCAGAGCCTGCTATGACTATTTTCTTGTTATCCTCCATCTTCTAACGTCTTGTCGCAAGAAGTACTCCCTTCAGTTGTAAAGTATTGTCTATTACTATCTCATTTCGGCAGAAAGGTATTATCTGTCTCGCCATACCTCCCGTAGCTATTACCTTGACATCGCCATGTAATGTCGGGCGTATTCTGTCTATAATACCATCAACCATCGCCGCATTACCATACAATATACCACTCTGCATACACTCCAAGGTGTTACGTCCTATAATATGCTCTGGCTTCTCTATGCTTACCATAGGTAATTGCGACGCCTTAGTACTCAATGCTTTCAATGATGTCTTCACACCAGGTATTATCATCCCCCCCTTGAAGCACTTATTCTCATCTATCACTCCAACCGTGGTAGCCGTACCCATGTCTATAACAATAGCCGGCACGCCATGACATAACACCGCACCAACAGCATCGGCAAGCCTGTCCTTACCAAGCTGCGACGGCGACTCTATGTCTATATCTATAGTCCTTAATGCGTCATTGAGATTAAAGAAATGCGGTGTAATGCCGGTAATGTCTATAATAGCCTGAGCTATATAGTCATTAACCTCTGGCACCACAGAAGAAATAGTTATGGTCTCAATGTCTGATATCTGTATGCCATACTTCTTAATGCCAGCCTTGAGCTCATAGCGGAAGAAGCTGACAGTCTCATCCTTCAATGTCTTAAAACGCCATGCGCTGTTTATCTCACATTCCGAGTCCGCCATTGCAATGACGATGGTAGAGTTTCCTATGTCAATGAGTATGTGCATACGTAATCTAATATAAGTCCGGCCGTTTCCTCTTTTGTACAAAGCGGCAATGTCTTAACCTCTTTCTGTGTTATCAGAGTAACCTGATTGGTATCTACAGAAAATCCTGTCTTGCCATTGTTTATGGAATTGGCACAAATAATATCGGCATTCTTCTTTGTCAACTTAGCACGTGAGTTTTCCATCAGATTCTCCGTTTCCATAGAGAAACCTACGAGTATCTGTCCTTCGCGCTTATGCTCTCCAAGATATTTCAGTATATCCTGCGTGCGTTTCAGCGGAATACTCATATCCCCGTCTTTTTTCTTTACCTTCTGGTCATAATACTGTGAAGGAGTATAGTCTGCCACCGCACTGCTCATAATCACTATGTCATTATCAGCACTGCGAGCCGTAACGGCCTCATACATATCCTCGGCACTCACTACATTCACCACGTCTATCCCAGCAAACGGCTTTATACTTACGGGACCACTCACTAAAGTCACCTCTGCACCTCTTAAGGCAGCCATCTTTGCTATGGCATATCCCATCTTGCCTGACGAGTGGTTTGTAATATAGCGCACTGGGTCTATCATCTCACGAGTAGGACCGGCACTTACCAGTACTCTCCTACCCTGCATATCTTTCTCACGGGCTACATGAAGCAAAATATACTCCAGCAACATCTCAGGCTCTTCCATCTTACCGTTCCCAGTATCACCACAGGCTAACCTTCCAGACGTAGGACTAACAATCACATATCCGTGACGTTTCAGCTTTTCTATATTCTCTTGCAGGATGCTGTTCTCCCACATACCTGTATTCATGGCAGGAGCCAACAACTTCACGGCATGCGAAGCGAATACGGTGGTCGTCAGCATATCGTCACAAATACCAGAGGCAAGCTTGCCAATCACATTTGCCGAGCATGGGGCAATCATAAACAAATCAGCCTTCTTTGCCAATGACACATGCTTCACATCATACGAGAAATTCCTGTCAAACGTGTCAACCACACATTTGTTTGACGTCAATGTCTCAAACGTGAGCGGACTGATGAACTTTGTAGCATTTGCAGTCATCAACACATGCACATCGGCATGTTGTTTCACCAACAGTGAGGCAAGCATAGCCGTCTTATACGCCGCTATACTCCCCGTGACTCCAAGCACTATAGTTTTTCCCGTAAGCATTCTGACTAATATATTATGAGTTATGAGTTATGAGTTGCCCATGCTTCTCATAATGTGCCACCTTTGATATATTGTTGTCATCATCAACAAATACCACAGTAGGCTCATGAGTCTTCGCCTCCTCCGGTGTCATGTCGGCATAAGCCATTATTATAACCTTGTCGCCAACGCTGACAAGCTTGGCTGCTGCCCCATTCAGACATATAATACCAGAGCCTTCCTCGCCGGCTATGACATACGTCTCAAGACGGTTGCCATTGTTCACATCGGCTATCTGCACTTTCTCATACTCAACAATGCCGGCCTCTCTCATCAAAAGTGAGTCTATTGTCACACTACCGACATAGTCAAGCTCCGCCTGCGTAACGACGGCACGATGTATTTTAGATTTTAACAGTGTTATATTCATCTCTTATGTATAATAATACACCAAATAAAGTGCAAAATTACGAAAAAAGACTTAAACGCACAAATTTTTTCACTTCGTTATTCATATATCATTGACAGAACCTGCTCTAACTCACTACCCCTGAGACCTACTTTCAGTATTTTGCCTTCTCCGTCACAAAGGAAGTTCCATGGTATTGAACGCACGTTATACGTAGCGGCAGCTTCACTCTGCCACCCCTTCAAGTCTGACATCTGGGGCCAGTTGTAGCCGCCTCTCTCCACTGCCGCTTTCCAACTGTTCGCATTATTGTCCAATGATATTCCCACCACGTTGAAGCCTTTGGAACGATAACGCTCCCAACAAGCCTTAACATTAGGCATCTCCTTCATGCACGGTCCGCACCAACTTGCCCAGAAGTCCACCAGCACATAGTTACCTTTACCTACATACTCACTCAACCGATGCTCCTTGCCTTCAAAGTCACGTCCCGTCACATCTGTAAACTTTTTCCCTATATGCTCCATCTGAGGCATCATCTCCGTAACATACATCATCACATCTGTGAAAATGGGATGTTTGATATATGCATATCCACTATTTTCCTTGGATAAATAGCCGCGTAACTTTTCAAAATCTATATTTGTCATGTTTCTGAGCAACAGATATGCCGGCAGACAGTTGGTCTTGTTGTAATCCACCGTAGCACATACTATCGCCGATATGTCATCACCATAACCTGCCATCTTCTTCTTAAGCTGCGCTTTCTCTGTATTGTCATTCGACGCACTATACTGCTTATACATTGCAGCATATTTATCTGACAGCGCTTTCAATCTTTTGTTAAACACCGTCAGGGTATCATTGAGCGGTGTACCCTCCGTGGTTTCCTTTGTCATGTCAACCGTCACCATGTCCCCGTCTGACACAAATACCACAGTCTGCGTGTACCCTCTATTGACTATGCCATAAAACACATCGTCTGACGTTCTCGGCACACTGCACTCAAACTTACCGTCACTCACCTTTATAGTGTCAACCATCTTGCGCTCATTAAAATTAAAGAGCAAGAGTTCCTCTGTCCCGGCAGCGGCAGTGCCTTTCAGCGTCATTGATTTCTTATCATTCTGCGCACACCCTATCATGCATAGCGTGCACATAAGGAAAACTAATATTTGTCTCATCTTTTTCTTTATTTCTTTATTCAACATTTACTCAAGGTTATCTATTGTTATTCCCTCAAAATCAGTCATAAACGACACTATGCGAGATTGGTAATGCTCACGTTTCACTTTAAGTCTCATCATTGCCGTAAACATATCACCACCATTTGCATGGTGCGTTTTCATCTCATACGAAAGAATATCTATCTCATCTCTTTCCAAAGTCTTCAGCACCTCCTTAATGCCTTCACGCGTAGGCGAAGAGAATGTCAACGATATGTTCTTTGCACCGAAACGGTTATGTATGAAGCTCACCGTCTCCAGGCATATCACTACCAACATAGTCGCTGCCACTGCCAACCAGTACATACCCGAGCCACAGGCCAGTCCTATGGCCGATGTCACCCATAAGCCTGCGGCAGTTGTCAGTCCACGTACCACGTGCTTCTGAAAGATAATACAGCCTGCACCTATAAAACCGATACCCGAAACCACCTGAGCCGCTATACGCGAGGGATCAAGGCGTACCAGTTCCTTTGCCACCACGTCATCATATCCATACTTTGACAGCACCATAAACACCGCAGCGCCCAGTCCTACAAGGAAATGCGTCCTGAAACCCGCCTCCTTGGCCCTATACTCACGCTCCAGTCCTATAATACCGCCCAAGAAAGCCGCAAGTATAACACGTAATATAAATTCCAGCGTCATAATCATTTATAATTGTATATCATCAATACGCAACTTCAACATACCTGCCGGTACCTGAACCTGAACCACATCACCCACGACCTTATTGAGCAACGCCTGGGCTATAGGTGACTTGATTGAAATCTTCCCCTCCGCCATATTGGCCTCATGCGGACTTACTATAGTATATGACATAGTCGCATTGTTCCCTATATTGGTTATGCGAACCTTACTCAGCAGTCCCACCTTATCTTTGACCAGCCTTGAGGAGTCTATTACCCTTGCATGCTCCAGCACTCTCTGCTTGAAGCGTATCCTGCCCAGCAGGCGTGCCTGCTCCCTCTTGGCTGCATGGTACTCAAAATTCTCGCTGAGGTCACCCTGAGCGCGCGCCTCGGCTATGGCGTCTCTCACCTGTGGCAACTCCACGGTTTCCATGTGCTTGAGTTCCGCTACAAGGCTCTCGTAGCCCTCTTTTGACATATATTCCATTATTATATACTCTTTATATAGTTTTTAGTTATCATATCATAGTGCAGAGCTTCCAACTCCGCCAGCGTAAGGCTCTCCACCGTGCGTTCTATAGTTCTCACAAGCTCCTCGCGCCTATACTCTTCTGACATTGCAAAACGACTCATCTGTTTTTTCTGTTGTTGTAATTTACTTATCACCCACTCTCCCCATCTTCATAATCTTCGTTGGGCACGCCTGCACACACTTGCCACATTTTATGCAATCATAATGCAGGTAGCCGTCAGCCTCACCACGGCTTTCATACGGTGTGAGCTGCATAGGGCATACGCGCGCGCAACTCTTACACTTCATCTGGCACGTACTGTCCACCTGCACTGCCTTGTACCCTGACGGCAACGGACTCTTACGCGGAGCCACCAACGCTGACAGGGAACCCATAGGACAGAATGAACACCATGTACGCGGAGCATAGACGAAAGCCAGCACCACCGCCACTACCGACGTGACGAGAATGATATTCCAGAACACACGTCCCATTGCGCCCCAGTCTCCCCAAGCGAAATACATCTGTACGCCAAAGACCGTGAATATCAGACATACCATAAATACGCGAAAACCTACCGTACGTACAAATGCCGGAATAGGACGGTGCGGAGAATAGCGTGACAGTACGCGGTCAAAGAAATTGCCCCTCGGACATATATTTCCACACCAGTACCTGCCTCTCCACACTGACATCAGCACCGGACCGACCATACATATAAGGGCAAGCAGTCCCACTACCGGGTAGAAATACCCAATTACAAGATATGCTATAATAATCCAATAAAGCGGATATCCTTTAACTGGGAAATGTCTGTGAAATCTCTTCTGTACTGACATAATTCTATTTTTTTGTTTATACCAGACTACAAATTTACAAAATTAATACCATATAATCAAAAATAAAAACGGAAGATTTCCGGTTATATCACAATCTGCGTTTTTCCACGCTGTTCTCTTTACCCTATTTCTGTATCCTCCTAAACATGCCTCAATAGGACATTTTTGTCATTTTGCCTTTTTATTTTTGTCAACAAAAAAACGCAATCTAGGAGAAAATGAGGCATAAAAAACAAGAAAAAGACGCCTTTTTTGCTCTTTTCACCCCCTTTTTTCCGTGAAAGCATAGCTTTTACAGTGTCATTCGATAGCTTTCACGATGAGAAACAATAGCTTTTACACCCTAAAAGCATAGCTTTTGCGTTGCAAAAGCTATGCTTTTTTTATGCTTTTTCACAACCTATTATTGATTATCAACGAGTTACAACCCTCCGTAGATTTCGCTGTACGCGGCCAGCAGGAAATAATTTTGAAATATCGCAAGGAAAATGGGGGTAACGCACTCCCCAAAATAGGACAAAATCGTCATTCGCTATTTTTACATGCTCGCCACTGTCCAATCCCATCCGCCACCATCTATGTCAGTTTTACCGACGCGCTCCACTTATAAGGAGTAATACTAATAATCTATAAAAAATTATCTGGAAGCATTGCCTATTCAATAAAAAAGAGTAATTTTGTATTATTATACTTCCAATTATTATGTTTCGAAATATTATTACGACACTACTCTCCTTCATTACATTGACAGGATATGCACAACAGGCTGAGCCACGAGAGAGAAACACTGATAGTCAAATAAAATGCCACATAGAGGGCTCTCTGGAGACCGACGCGTGGGGCGACGATATAATCATCTGCGAGGATGGCACTGACCTACGCGCTGCTGACAACCCGCGCTTTCACGTGAAAGCCAAGGACGGACATTTCACATACGATATCGAGACCGACTTCCCGAGGCTCTATCAGGTGTGTTTCGCAAAGCAAGTAAAGACTGGAAAATTTTACGCCGGCAAATTTCTCACCGAGAACTGTAACGTGAGTATCACAATGTATGAAGACAAACCGATACACATTGTCAGCAACGGTGAAGAAGGACTCAGGCATATGGTAAAAGACAGTATAGAGAAAGTACGCTTCATGAACGCCCTTGAGGAAATCGACAATAAGTTGAGAGCCCCTGACCGCATGACAGAGTTCTACAATGCTGAATTCCTTTCCACAGTTGACAAAGTACGGTCTATGGATGTGGATAGTCTGCCAAAGGCATACGTTGACTCTATCCGTCAGGTCATAGATTATTATATGCGAAATGAGAGTGAACAGTTTAACACTCAAGGCTTGCTGTTGAAACAGCGACGTGACAGCATTACTGCAGAACTGAGCCACTTCCGCATTGCCTACGCAGAAAAGCACCCGATGCTTTGGACTCTTTACGATGTGCTCTTTGCTACTCAATACCTGAAATATGCAGACATCATTGCAAACTTCAACAAGTCTGATTACGAGCAATATCTGATGCTCTATCACAGCAAACTAACCAAATACTACCCTAACCACCCCATCCACGAACAGATAGCCACAGCTGAAACAACGTTGCGTTTACAACCAGGCAAACCATACATAGACTACACGGTGCGTAACATTGACGGTCAGCTTGTTCCTATCTCCACGCTCACGAAAGGCAAAGTTGCACTCATTGACCTCTGGGCTTCGTGGTGCGGTCCATGTCGCCGCCACAGCATAGCTATGATTCCTGTCTTTGAACGTTACAAGGACAAAGGTTTCACCGTCATTGCCATTGCCCGTGAGCGCAGCCGCAAGGCGATGGAAAACGCCGCCAATATGGACGGCTACCCATGGCAGAGCCTTTTGGAACTGAACGACGAAAACGGTGTATGGCGCAAAAACGGAGTAGCTAATGCCGGAGGTGCCATGTACCTCATAGACCGTAACGGTACCATTCTCTCTACCTCAACAAACGCAAAGGAACTGGAACCGCTAATCAAGAAAGCACTAAACGCGGAATAATGCGCAAAACTAAACTTAAACAAAATATAGCACAAACAATGAGAAAACTCTTTTTACTCGTGGCGGTGGCAGCTGTCACCGTGTGTGGTATGCACGCACAGATGATGCCGCAAATTACACCTGACGCACAGTACCGCATAGGCAAGCTCGACAACGGTCTGACCTACTACATCAGACATAACGAGTACCCTAAGGACGTAGCAGACTTCTACATAGCCCAGCGTGTGGGCTCTATACAGGAGGAGGACAACCAGCGCGGCCTGGCTCATTTCCTTGAGCACATGGCGTTCAACGGTTCCACACACTTTAAGGGCAACGGAATAATAGACTTCACTCGTGGACTTGGCGTAGCTTTCGGCCGTGACATGAATGCCTTCACTGGTGTGGATAAGACGGTATATAACATTTGCAACGTGCCTACGACAAGGCAGACGGCTCTGGACTCTTGTCTGATGGTGCTGCAAGATTGGTCATGCGGACTGCTGCTGCTGCCTGAAGAGATAGACAAGGAGCGTGGCGTGGTGCACGGTGAGTGGACTGCACGCAACAGTCCGATACAGAGGATGGTGGAGAGAAACCTCACGAAGATATTTCCCAACTGCAAGTATGGCGAGCGACTGCCCATAGGACTGATGGAGGTGGTGGACTCTTTCACTCCCCCTACCCTTCGCGCATACTATGAGAAATGGTATCATCCAGAGAACCAGGCCCTGATAGTGATAGGCAACGTGGACGTGGACCACACTGAGAAAATGATACGAGAGATGTTTGGCGGCATCAAGGCGCATGCCAATGCTGCACATGTGACACCGGTGCCAGTTCCAGACAACGAGCAGACCATATACATCACCGACAAGGACAAGGAAATGCCCTACACCGTTCTGGAGATAGAGATGAAGGCAGACCCTCTGCCACGCGAACTGAGGCAGACACAGATGGCATACCTTCACCAATATCTCACAAGCATGATATGCACTATGTTTGGCAAGCGCATGAGCGAACTGGTGCGCGAGCCCGACTGCCCATTCGTACAAATGTCACTAGGCTATGGACAGTATGGCGGACTGGCATCAACAAAAGATGCCTTTATACTGACGGCGGTGCCTAAGGACAATAAGGACAAGGAGACTCTCGCGGCTGCAGTGAGGGAACTACGCAGAATAAAACTGCATGGATTTACAGCCGGCGAGTACGTACGTGCAAAGGAGGAGTTCCTGTCAGGCAAGGAGAAGGCATACACCAATCGCGACAAACGCAAGAACAATGAGTTCTATTCGGCATGCCTCGGCAACTACATTGACGGCTACGCCATGCCCGATGCTGAGACCACATACCAATTGTGGCAAGCAATGGCACAGAGCATCAACCTTGACATTATAAACCAGACCATTGCACAGGCCATAACAATAGACTCTGACAAGAATATGATGGTGTTATGTTTAGCTCAGGACAAGGAGGGCAAGGAGAACCTCAACGAGACTGACATGAAGGACATCATTACCACCACACGCACGGAAGAGGTGACGGCATGGGTTGATAATACGAAGGACGAGCCACTAATAAAGGATATGCCAAAGGCTGGCAAGATAGTAAAGGAGAAAACGTTGGACACATTCGGCTACACAGAGCTTACGCTGTCGAACGGAGCAAAGGTATGTCTTAAGAAGACAGACTTCAAGGACAATGAGATATTACTCAAAGGATGGGCACAGGGTGGCACATGGCAGTATGGTGAGAAGGACTATACCAACACGACTCTGTTTCACGACATTACGGAGACCTTCGGACTGGGTAACTTCTCTAACTCTGAACTGGAGAAGGCACTGGCAGGCAAGCAGTGCAGCCTCAGCGTCAGCATGGACGGCCGCAGCAACAACGTAAACGGCTCATCCACGCCAAAGGATTTTGAGACCATGATGCAGTTGTTGTACCTGTACTTTACCGCTCCTCAAAAGGACGAAAAAACTTACAACACTCTCATCAACATGGTAGAAACGGCACTGAAGAACCGTGACCTGCAACCAGAGACGGCACTCAGCGACAGCATAGCATATTACTATGCCCAAGGAAACAAGCGCTATGCGAACATTAAGGCAGAGGACCTCAATAACGTATCATTGGACCGCAGCATGGAGATTATGCGTGAGCAGTTCACCAATGCCAACAACTTCACATTTACCATTACAGGCAACTTTGACGAACAGCAGGCACGACAGTTGGCATGCCTATACATAGGCTCCCTGCCAGGCAAGGGCAAGGCGGTTAAGACGAAGGATGAACGTACCTTGTTCTGTGGTAACGTCAACTGCGACTTCAAGCGTAAGATGGAAACTCCTAAGCCATACATGGTGCAGACTTACAAGGGCACCGTGGACAACACGCTACGCAACAGCATATTGGCATCATTCGTAAGCGAGGTACTGACAGCCAAACTGCTGAAGGTGGTGCGCGAGGACTCAAGTGCGGTGTATGGCATCAGTGCAAGCGCAAGTATTAACGCTGAACCGGAGAAGAGCTATGCCATACTGTCAATCTCGGCACCTATCTCTACACCAGAGAAGACAGACATGGTGCTGGCACTTACGGAAAGATGTATAAAGGAGGTGGCAGAGAAGGCTGACGCTGAATCAGTAGAGAACGTAAGGAAGAACAAACTGAAGCAGTTTGACATCAACCTGCGCAATAACGGAACATGGCCAGACATGCTTAGGACATGGTATCGATATGGCATAGACCCTTACACCGACTTCAAGAAGACAGTAAATGATATAACTACAGAGGATGTGTCTAAGTTCCTGCGTGAAGCAATAATTGCAAGCGGCGACAAACTGCAGGTAGTAATGCGACCAGAGTAAATGACATATTATAAGAAAAAGAAAAGGAGTCACTAATGACAGTGACTCCTTTTCTTGTATATATAAAGTTATGTACTAAATCAATATGGTACGTCATCATTGGAAATCGGTCCGCCTCCAAACGGATCATCCTCTGGTTCCTGTGGTGCATTCAAGGCACTGTTACGATATGTGCCTCCATTCTCATCACTCGTAATATACGGATCTATATCATCTGGGTTAGCAAAGCGGGTGAACTGACCTACGAAACGCAGGTTAACATCTGCCACGGCACCTTTACGGTGCTTGGCAACACATATCTGTGCTATACCCTTCAAACTATTGCCCTGTGTGTCCTCCATGATATGATAATACTCTGGACGGTGAACAAAAATGACCATATCGGCATCCTGCTCTATGGCGCCCGATTCTCGAAGGTCAGACAACTGCGGACGCTTGCCGTCTTCACCCGGACGCTGCTCCACTGCACGTGAGAGCTGTGAGAGTGCAATGATAGGGATGTTGAGCTCCTTGGCGAGTCCCTTCAACGAACGCGAGATAGTTGACACCTCCTCCTGACGTGAGTTGAACTTCATGCCTGCGGCATTCATCAGCTGCAAATAGTCAATCATTATCAGTTTGACTCCCTTTTCCTTCACCAATCGACGTGCCTTAGTGCGAAGCTCAAAGACAGACAGACCTGGTGTATCATCAACGTAAAGCGGCGCTCCCATCAGTTTCCCTATGTTAGCATCAAAACGTTTCCAATCTTCCGCTGAAAGCTGACCACTAAGAATTTTACTACCTTCCAGAGAGCAGACATTAGAGATAAGACGGTTAACAAGTTGCACATTATTCATCTCAAGAGAGAAGAAAGCCACCGGGTCGTGGTTGTCCACGGCGATATTCTTTGCGAGTGAAAGGGCGAACGAAGTCTTACCCATGGCAGGACGACCTGCTATGATGACAAGGTCTGACTCTTGCCAACCCGACGTAAGCTTATCCAAATCAGTATATCCAGTGGATACACCAGTGATGCCTCCTGTATTGCTGGCTGCCTTCTCTATCATGGCACGTGCCTGCATCACCACAGGGTCAATCTGAGTATAGTCTTGTCGCAAATTGGTCTGTGAGAGTTGGAATAACGACCCTTCCGCTTTTTGCATCACTTCTTTTATATCCTGTCCCTCGTCAAGCGCCATTGTGCCGACCTCGGATGCATAGCTTATTAGCTGACGAGCTATGTACTTGTCTGCAAGAATGGTGGCATGGGTCAAGATATTGACAGAGGATGACACGTTCATGGTAAGCTCCGCTAAATACAACGGTGCACCTACCTCGTCATGAGTACCCTCACGTTTCAACTCCTCCTCTACCGTGAGCATATCAACAGGCAGCTCATTTAGACTAAGAGTCTGTATGGCACGGTATATTTTCTGATGACGTGGGTCATAGAATGTCTCAGGATGTAATATCTCACTGACTACCGTAAAGGCATCCCTGTCTATCAGAAGCGAGCCTAATACAGCCTTCTCTACATCCACGGCCTGTGGTGGCAGATGGCCCAAGGCCGCATCTACTTGTTTCTGCTTTGCACTTCTTGTTCTGTTAGTGTTACTGTTTGCCAATGTTATTCTTCCTTATTTTATAACTTTATTATCATAGTGTAATAGTCTGGATAGGCATAGAGCACATCTAACGGTCTTTCTTCAAAGATACCATAAATGGTACTGCCACTACCTGACATAGAGGCATATATAGCGCCTCTGTTATATAAATCGTTCTTTACCTCACCCAATATAGGAAGGGAGCGAAAGACACTATCCTCAAAGTCGTTTCTCAACTCATTAGCCCATGTTTCTATGGGGTGTGCTACAATATCCTTACAACACTTTTTCGGAGTAGAAGGGGTTATTCCCGCGTATGCCTCCTTTGTTGACACCGCCACACCCGGTTTGACAAGAGCCAAGAACTTATCTTCTAACCCATTTATGCTCACTGGACTTAACTTATCACCTATGCCTTCCGCATACGACGGAACAGGATTAATGAAGAAGGCGCAGTCTGCTCCCAATTTAGAGGCATAAAGTCTCATCTCGTCATCAGACATGCCAATGCTGAACATCTCATCTAATGCTTTTATCATATAAGCAGCGTCTGACGAACCTCCCCCCATACCGGCCTGTGATGGTATCATCTTGTTCAGAGTCACTTTCACTCCGGGAATATCATAGTGCTCACGAATTATATTGTATGCCTTGACCACAAGATTCTGCTGCGGGTCACAAGCAAGATTCGCTCCTTCTATATCTATATCACATCCTGCCTGATGGGACTCTGTGATATCTATCACATCATGTACGTTGACAGGATAGAACACGGTCTCAAGGTTATGATATCCATCATCACGCTTTGACACCACATTCAGTCCTATATTAATCTTTGCTTTCGGATATACTGTTATCATTTGCCCTACTCTATTGAATTCAACCATAAAGCACTTGAGGCATCACTCGGCATACGCCAATCTCCTCGTGGAGACAGGGATACAGAGCCCACCTTAGGTCCGTCAGGCAGACAAGAGCGCTTAAACTGTTGTGAGAAGAAGCGACGCAAGAATGTCTTCAGCCATTTCTCTATAGTGGCATCGTCAAACCTATACTTCTCATCATTGTTAAAGGCATGCTTTGCCAACATAAGTATCTTTGCAGGGCTGAATCCTAAACGCAACATATAATAAAGGAAGAAATCATGAAGCACATACGGGCCAACCAAGTCTTCTGTCTTCTGGGCTATGTTACCTTGCTCATCTGCAGGTATCAGCTCTGGAGAAATAGGAGTATCAATGATATCCAAGAGTGTAGCTTTTGCCTCTGCGTCCACCTGGGTATCTGCCACATAACTGACAAGATACTTTATCAAAGTCTTCGGTATGGACACATTGACGCCATACATTGACATGTGGTCGCCATTATATGTGGCCCAGCCTAACGCCAACTCTGACAAATCGCCAGTACCGATAACCATACCGTTCAGCTTGTTGCTCAAATCCATCAGTATCTGGGTACGTTCACGTGCCTGTCCGTTCTCGTATGTCACATCATGCACGTTTATATCGTGCTCTATATCCTTAAAATGCTGTATGCAAGCGTCTTTTATTGATATCTCCTTTATCGTTACGCCTAACTGTTTCATAAGGTTTACCGCATTGGTATAAGTGCGGTCAGTAGTACCAAAGCCCGGCATTGTAACTCCAACAATTCCCGTACGAGGTATATTCAACTTGTCAAATGTCTTGACACATACCAATAACGCAAGAGTAGAGTCTAATCCGCCACTGACACCTACCACTACAGTCTTACAATTTGTATGCACGATACGCTTGGCCAATCCTGACACTTGGATATTGAAGATTTCGTCACATGACGCCGTAATATCCTCTGTCTTTGGAATAAACGGAGTAGGATTAATCTTGCGTATGAGCGAGAATTCCTTGACCGTAACAGAATGACACTCTATGATACGAACCTCACCATCCTTATATGCTGTACGCTGGGCATTAACGAATGTAGTATTGTTACGACGCTCTGCACGTAATCTCTCATAGTCTATCTGAGATACAACCATCTGAGGTTCAAAAGAGAAACGCTCACTTTCCTCTATCAACTGTCCATTCTCGTATATCAAGGCATTGCCACCATATACCACATCCTGAGTACTTTCTCCAAAACCTGAGCTGGAATATACATATCCTGACAATGTGCGTGCACTCTGCTGAGACAGCAACTGACGAAGATATGTATTCTTGCCTATCAACTCGTCTGAAGCTGAAAGGTTGAATATAATATCAGCACCAGCAAGCGTCAAACGCGTTGACGGAGGTTCAGGAGCCCATACATCCTCACACAGTTCCACGGCGAAAGTAGCTCCGGTATATGTACGGAAGATAGTCGGAGCGACAGAAACATGATTTATACCGCCAGCATACTTAATGTCTGTGCTATGCAAGTCTTGTGCAGAAGCGAACCATCTTTTCTCGTAAAACTCACTGTAATTCGGCAGATATGTTTTAGGAATTATGGACAGTATCTCGCCCTTCTGTATCACTATGGCACAATTCATAAGTATCGTGCCTACAGTGATAGGAGCACCTACTATCGTTATTATATCTAACTGCCGGGTAAAGTCAAGCAACATCAAAACAGATTGCTCCGCAGCATCAAGCAATAACTGCTGACGGAACAAATCCTGGCATGTGTATCCAGTCAGACACAACTCCGGGAAGACTATGACCTCTACCCCCTGCCCCTCGGCACGGGCTATCATCTGTTCAATCTCTTTTAGATTGTACTGACAGTCGCCTACCTTTACCCTCGGCACTGCCGATGCCACTTTGATATATCCGTAATTCATTCTATTGTATTAATATTGAAGAATCTCCATAAGATAAGAAACGGAAATCATTTTTCAGCGCATAGTCATAAACCTTGCGCCAATCATTTCCTATAAATGCTGAGACTAACAGTAGCAAGGTTGACTGAGGTTGATGGAAGTTGGTTATCAATCGGCTCACCACATGATATGTATATCCCGGCACTATTATTATCTTTGTTGATGACTGTATGCATGACCTACCATTCTTATCCATCCACCGCAGCACTGCATTTAATGCATCTTGTGTTTCAGGCATTGGCTGATCATTCTCATACGGTTCCCACTGTCCTACAACAAGTTCATCTTCTGTTAAGTCAATATTTCTTAACAGCTTACATCCTATATAATACAAGCTCTCAAGGGTCCTGACAGTGGTTGTTCCAACCGCTACCGCCTTACAACCATGCTTCACAAGGCTTTCTACTGTGCTACGTTTTACACTGATAAACTCCCTGTGCATCTCATGTCCTTCTATTTTTTCAGCCTTTACGGGTCTGAACGTACCTGCACCTACATGCAGTGTCACCTCTTCTCTTATTACGTTATGTGCATCAATGTCTTGCAACACACTATTCGTAAAATGTAATCCGGCTGTAGGAGCCGCCACACTTCCCTTAATCTTTGAGTATACAGTCTGATACGTAGCCTTGTCACTCTCCTCTGTCTTTCTGTTGAGATATGGAGGTATTGGCAATTCTCCCACTGCCTCCAGAATCTCGGCAAACGAGACATCCGCATCCCACTCAAAAGTACAGATATGTCCTGTTTGTATCTCTTCTCCACGGGTGACAGCGAGTCTGACAGCCTTGTCTCCAACTTCTATCACTCTACAAAGTTCACCCTCTTTCCATTTCTTCAGGTTACCTATCATACAAACCCAGGAACACTGTCCACGCTGCTGGAATATCTGCTCATAGTCACATGGACTATAAGGCTCTAACAAGAACACCTCTATTAGTGCTCCTGTCTCTTTATGGAAATGCAGACGTGCCTGAATAACCCTTGTATTATTATATATCATTAAAGAGTTCTCAGGTATATACCTCGTGATATTTTTGAATATATCACTCGTTATCTCTCCCCTATTATAAACCAACAACTTACTTTCGTCCCTTTTACTCAATGGGAACTTAGCTATTCGTTCATCAGGCAACTCATAGCTATAGTCTTTTATTTGTATGTCCTTAGGATTTTTCAATGTATATAATTTATGAGATTAGAATATATTTCTGCCAAAGGCAACATCGAGATACACAGCATTAAAAAGAACACTGCTGTAACCGCATCCACATCTATATATGAATAACCTGTCGAGGTGTAATGAGAGGATATGTAGCTTCTCTCCGTTGATACCTTTTTATATAGTTTATAATACAAGTAATAACTTATCAACGCAGCAACTATCCCCCATGCCACGCCAACTATCACATCAGTAAAGAAATGCTGCCCCAAATACAATCTGGTCCACATATTAACTACTGCCCATAGATATAAGGTGGTACTAAGTAATACACTTCTCACCATCAAAGTAAAAAATGTTGCAACAGCAATAGTGTTGGCTGCATGTGAGGAAAAGAAGCTGAAATCCTTACTATGCATATCCCCCGCAATTTGCGCCAGATACTTAAACTCAGGATCATTACATGGTCTTATTCTTTCCACCAAAGGCTTTACCAACAAATTTGACATACCCGAGGCAATAAACACACACAATGCTATACAACCTATAGCAAGCAGTATCTGCGTCACATTGTCATTGTTCTTGACTATCAACACAAACAAAGCAATAAACAGTGGCACCCAGAAATAAGCATTCGTGAGTGTCAACGCCATTTGGTCAAAAAACACACTGTCACTACCAAAGAATATATCTATGAAAAATTTGTCAACAACATTATTCATATCTCTTCAACATCTTTTACTTGTATCCATCCTTTTCGACCGTCAGAGAGAGAAACGGCGAACCATCCCTTAATATCCCGGTCTTCTATCACCATCATTGTTCCCTCATGTATCAATCCCTCATCTGTGGCATTATCCGACGGCGATGTTTTCATCTTCGTCTCTTTTACCATTACTACAGCCGTATCATGAGAGGTCAAGCTCTTTTTACGCTGCCATGCAAAGATGTTCCCACATAAAAAGGCAAGGAACAGAACTATGGAACAATAGAACGAAAGTCGCTTTATTATAACATTCTCATTGAAAAGGAATATCAAGAACAGCAATAATGACAATATCAACGATACCAAAGCAAAATAAGCCCAGCCGTCAATAGTCATAACGCTCTGCAATCCTTTGAACCATTGCACAAAGAATATATCATACTTCATTGGCAGTCTGTCTTGTGTCTTTGATATGGCTATATCTATGCTATGTTGTATTTTAGCGTTCATAGGAGCATACTTATATGCTCTTCCGTAATTTAATATCGCCATTGGAATATTATCCGTACGATAATAACAGTTTGCCAAATTATGATAGAGAGCCGCAGACTCGCCTGCTTTCAACTCCTGACTATACAACTTTATAGCCTTCTGGTAATCTCCGGAACGATAGGCCTCGTCTGCCATTGCCTTTTCATTCTTCGCGGCAACATTAAGGGCACAACCCAAACACATTATCACCATTATAAATAATGACAACGTCTTTTTTGAGGTCTTACGCTTCTTGACGCTTTCCTCTATCTCTATAATAGCTTCTGATGCTTTTTTGTAGGTGTCTGCCATCATCTTCCTAATGCCTTCCGTATCACTCTTTGGTGCATACCTTGCAAACTCACACTCATCAACAGCCTCTATAAACTTATTAGCACTTGCTTCATCTACTTGGCTATGAGCTAAATTTTCAAGGATATTCTCTCTGGACAATTTCTCTACAGGTATATTGAGCTTGTCACTTATATATCCCCACAAAGCACGCAACACCTCTTCGTAGAACAGTGTCTCTTTATTTTCTGCCATTAACTTCTGTGCTTTCTTCAGACGCTTTGTCGCTACACCACTCGCTTTCTTTACCTTTAACGTGGTCAAATCAGCCATAGCAGCCGCTCTCTTTCTGAAAACTATCAGCAATGCAATGAATGACACAAGAATTACGACATTCAACAATATAGAGTTAACAGAACCGAAGAAAGTATCAAATGGACGCTCCCTTACGCCATCACCTACTATCAAGTCACTTATATCATTGTTGTTAACGGAAGTGTAGTCTGCCATACTGCCACTACCATCGCCTTTCTCTACGTTAATCTCTATCGCACTTGTTCTGGATGTCTTATATGTCTTTGTATTTGTATCGAAATATATTAATTCTATAGCAGGTATTGTATATTTTCCCTTATTTCTTGGAACAATAAGATAATCATACACCATACTGCCTGCCAAACCATCAGCCGTGAGTTTCGTATTATCTGTAATCTTAGGGTCATACTTGTCAAAATCACTCGGCAGTTGTATCTCTGGCATCTTGATAAGTTTCGTATTACCTGTACCACTTACCACCACTCGCAGTTTTATTGGGTCACCGGCTTTTACAGTCTTCTTGTCAACTGATGATGATATAGAGAAGTTGCCGACTCCACTTGAGTAGCCCACAGGCTTTGAAGGCAAAGGATTTACTTGTATGGTTACACCTGGAGCTTTTATCTCTTTCTTTACCTCCACATATCCAGAGCCTCCATTAAAGAATGCCTCAAAAGGATCCACATTCGGATTTTCCTGTACTACGATACCTTTGAAGGTTATACTTGGTATCTCTAACCGTCCCGACATCTGCGGGAACATCACATACTGGCTCCAAGTAACACACCTGTATTGCTTGCCATTTATATTCTCAACATGGAATGTCTTTTGTTGTGGCAATTGTATTTCTTGTGTATGGAAGCCATTGAGGTCCGGCATCTTTCCCTCTAACTGTGTAAGTTCCACCTGGGTATATACCTTATAAGTCAAGAGAATAGGCTCTTGCTCATACACCTGTTTTTTGTTAGCCGTAACGCGAATGAACAAGTCATTGCCACTTATCCTGCTGCCGGCACGGTCCACCCTTGAGGCAGAATTCTGTCCATGAGTATTTTGTCTTGCATTTCCCTTTCCTGATACAGATATTCTCAATGCCTGTGAGGTTACCTTATGACCACCTATAACAGCGTATGCAGCAGGAATGACGAACGTTCCGTTCTTATTGGCAGACAACACATAGGTATAAGTAACCGAAGCCGATTGTGACGTTCTTCCATTTACCATAGAGAAACTCTGCTGCGTACTGGTACTCGGACCATATACTACTTCGAACGCCTCAGGAATATTCCCTATATGAAAACTTTTTACATCTGTCGTATTGATTATATATTGCAGTTGAAACTGTTGTCCCACGGCAACCGACGTCGGACCCTTCACCGTTACTTTATGGGCAAAGGTTCCTAATGTCATCATAAGTACATTCAGGAGCAATATGGCTCTCATCCCTAAATGTCTCATATCATATTTCATTACTATTCTACTCACTTCTGCTTCCTTCTTTGTCTTACCAATTCTTTTGCAGATTCTTACGTTTCGGCTGGCTCATTGCCTTCTTTAACCTCTGTTGCGTTTGCTTTTCCTCCTGCATTGCTGCGTTAAGGAGTCTTTCAGCATTATCTTTGCTCAGTTGGTTCTTATTCTCCTGCTCTTTTTTATTTTGCTTGTCTTTATCTTGGTTATCTTTGTTTTTATTCTTATTCTGGTCTTTTTTATCTTTATTCTTATCTTTATTGTCTTTATTATTATCTCCTCCAGAGTTATTATTCTGGTTATTCTGATTATTCCTATTCTGTCGCTGACACAAAACCAAGTTATATCTGGTCTCATTATCATTAGGCCTTAGCCTCAATGCTTGTTTATATTGCTCTATCGCTCCTCCATATTGTTGTTGGCGCTGAAGTATCACACCCATATTATGGTAAGCCATAGCCTTGCGTATTTTACTTTTTTCCGCATTAACAGATTTTTGGAAGCACTCCATCGCAGCGGAGTCTTTTTGCTGTGCCATCAATGCGCATCCCAGGTTATACATTGCTTGGGCATTATAGCTGTTTACAGATAAAGCTTTTCTATAAGACACCTCTGAGTCTACTGCTCCACCTTCTGCCCCTGCACGCATCGTTCTGTTTCCCTTACGTATATATGCTCTGTCAGTCTGCGCCCCTGTTGTCAAGACACAAACTGTAGAACATATTGTCATAACAATAGTCAAACACCATAATCTCCTTATAAAAGAATTCTGTAGCATAACTTTTGTATTATTGACACTCATTATATTATTATTTCTTAAATAACTTTACCTTCTTAAACCACGGATTCTGCGCCTCACTGATCAGCACTTCCAATATTAACAGGACAATCGCAATAATGCCGAACACTTGAAATTGCTCATTATACTCTGAATATACAACAGACTGCATATCACCCTTTTGCATCTTTGCAATCTCATCATTAAGACGCTCCTGTGCCGTTGATGTGTTATCTACATGAATATAGACACCATTGCCAGCCTTCGCTATATCCTGACACATACTCTCGTTCAAACGTGTCATGACCGTATATCCCTTTTCGTCCAGCATATAGTTTCCGTCACCAAGAGGTATAGGTGCGCCGTTTGTGCTTCCTATGCCCAATATAAACACTTGATAACCTTTTTCCTTGGCTGCCTTTGCTGCCTCCAATGCTCCACCTTCATGGTCCTCTCCATCTGTAATGACAATTATAGCCTTACCAATGTTGGCTTGCTGTGTAAAACTGTTTGCCGCAATGTCTATAGCTTTTGCGATATCGGTTCCCTGAGTTTGTATCAACGAGGGTTCTATATTTTGCAAGAACATTTTTGCTGACACATAGTCGGCGGTTATAGGCAACTGCACGAAAGCATCACCCGCAAAGACTATCAATCCTACCTTGTCATTAGAAAAATGGTCAACCAAATTCTCCACAAGCATTTTACTCTTCTGCAATCTGCTCGGCGCCACATCCTCCGCTAACATGGAGTTACTGATATCCAGACATATCATGGCCTCTATACCATTTCGTTTCTCCTGTGATATCTTTGTTCCCATCTGTGGACGTGCCAACATAAATATCACCATGGCAATAGCCAACTGCACGACAATGAACTTTATCCATCTGCGCTTAGCCGAAGAATTGGGTATCAACAGGTTTATCAAGTTCTTGTCTGCAAGACGTTTTAACTTCTTACGTCTTTGAAACTCTGCCCACCCCATCAGCATTATCATCATGGGGATAGTCAGTAACAACCACAAATATATTGGACTCTCAAATCTCATTTATATCTTTCTTAATAATGTATGTTTCAGAAGTACCTCTATTAGCAATATCAATAATGCGACTACAGCAAACGGCTGGTAAGCCTCGTAGTGTTTAGAGAACTTTTTCACGCTCAATCGGCTTTTCTCCAACTTGTCAATATCATGATATATTTGCTTCAACTCCTTGTTGTTTGTAGCACGGTAGAAATTACCATCACTCATAGCAGCGATATCGCTCAGCGTCTTAGTATCTATCTCCACCGGGATATTTACATACTGCACGCCCCCGGCAACAGGCATTGGATAACGTGCTACCTTATTAGTACCTACACCAATTGTATAGACTCGTACACCAAGGCTTTTAGCTATCTGCGCTGCAGTCATCGGTGATATGTCTCCCATGTTGTTTGAACCATCAGTAAGCAATATCACCACCCTGCTTTTTGTCTTTGAGTCCTTCAATCGTGACACAGCATTTGCCAGTCCCATACCAATAGCGGTACCATCACTTATAAGTCCGTTAGCGGCGATATCTGTACGCACGCCTCTCAAAAGATTTAACAATGAGGCATGGTCTGTTGTCATCGGGCACTGTGTAAATGCCTCTCCCGCAAAAATAGTCAGTCCTATATTATCATTCGGACGGTCTGAGATAAATGATGCCGCCACTTCTTTCGCCGCCTCTATTCTGTTAGGGCGCAAGTCCTCTGCCAACATACTGGTAGAGACATCCATTGCCAGCATGATATCAATACCTTCCACCTGCTTCTCATCCCACGCACTTTGTGTCTGCGGCCGAGCCAATGCCATCACAATAAAAGTGAACGCAGCACAGCGCAGTATCATCGGCAGATGAATCAACCTGACACGCATACTGACAGGTCCGTTTTTATATGCAAAGGCATCACTGATGGTCATTGACGCCTCCATTTTCCTCTTACCACGGTTTCTCCATAACACATACCATAATATATATGGTATCAGTAGTAAGAGTAGTAAAAAATATATCGGTTGTGTAAACTCCATTTTCTCAGTTCAATATATCCCAAAGCTGATAAACCACATAACCTACCAGAACCGTAGATAGCAGTATGAGGACTACCAGGCCCCACTTCAGTGAGATACGCATACGCTGCATCTGCTTCTCCTGTTCCGTCACACTTGGTTCTATACGTTCCTCTGTTGGCAGGTTCTCTTGTTTCGTAGTATTTATAAAGTCTATAGCACTTACAAGGTTCCTGTCGTTTTCACTGAAATTAGCAGTGTACTTCGCAAACTTTACCAAGTCTGCCGTCTCAAACAACATTGTAAGTTCCTCTATCTTGCTTTGGTCTTTCTCCTTCTTTAATTCATTTATAATCTCCGCAGATGTCATCTCCATGGCATTAAATCCGAAACGCTCCTCTATATACTTACGCAGAGCATCTGTCAGCTGGGTATAATACCCCTTCAGGTCATACGGAACTGCCACGCCATCTGTCTTTTCCTCTTTCAACTTCTCTATCTCACTCAACGCTTTCTGATGCGGCAATATGCGCTTTACGATGCGTACCCTTAGTTGTATCGGCTTATTACTCTTCAGTCTCAAATATATACCCCAACACAACAGATACATCAATGCTGCCAACATAGAGAGCCAGAACACCCTGCTCCACTCTTTCCACTGGAAGGGGTTGTCCTGTACGTCTTTAGGACCGAAGAACTGGTTTGGGTGCAAAGTGTCAACATCTATCGTCAGCACTTTCAATGCAAGGTTATTTGACGCATACTCCTTACCATCTATCTTCACCTTTTGTGCAGGGATATAATATAACGTATCCTCAAATGAAGTCAGAGTAAGATGCTGTGACACCTTGATGTACCCGTTATCTGCATCTGTTGTGTCAAGCGGAGCCACTTCCACCACCTCTATACCGTTAACCAGCATCTGCTGTGGCTGCCAAACCTTGAATACCACCTTCTGCCCGGGCTTTATCGTGGCAGAAGTATGCATCATTGTCTGCTCTCCCACGAAAATCTGCACAGAATCTATAGTACTCTCCACTCCAACCTGAGCCTTTAACCCAGATACGAAGAAAACACATAGTACAGACAACATAACAATCCATCTGCACTTCTCTTCTATTATTCCAAGTATATTTATACTCCTCACATTCATTACTTATCTTTTGCAAAAAACTAAAAAGATGCGAACATCACACGTAAAGCCTTGACAAAATCCTCATCAGTAGAAACACTTACATAATCTACGCTGTTTCTTTGAAACATCTGCTTCAACTCAGAAGCCCTCTTTTGCCAATACTCTCCGTGTGCTTTTCTCACAGCCTTGTTTGATGTATCCAGATACTGCTCATACCCTGTCTCGGCATCCCTTATGCGTAGTATGCCCACATCCGGCAAGTTTTTCTGTATAGAGTCATATATCTGTATTCCTATCACGTCATGACGTGAGCGACATATTTGCAGAGGCTTCTCAAAATCATGTCTGTCATAGAAATCACTCAGCACAAAAGCCGTACAGCGATGTTTCTGTGTACGTCCGAGGAACTCAAGCGCCACAGCTATATCTGTCTTCTTTGACTCCGCCTGGAAATCTATCATCTCACGTATGATATACAAGATATGCTTACGACCTTTTTTCGGAGGTATGTATTTCTCTATATGGTCTGAGAAGAATATCACGCCTATCTTGTCGTTATTCTGTATGGCACTGAACGCTAACGTAGCAGCTATTTCCGTTGCCATATCATTCTTTGTCTGCACACGCGTACCAAAGTTCAGCGAACCCGAGACATCTACCAGCAACATCACCGTCAACTCACGCTCTTCCTCAAACACCTTCACGTATGGACGGTGGAAGCGCGCCGTGACATTCCAGTCTATATCCCTGACGTCATCACCATACTGATACTCCCTGACCTCGGCAAAGGCCATTCCCCTGCCCTTGAAGGCAGAACGATACTGACCGGCAAAGATATTATTGCTCAGCCCACGTGACTTTATCTCTATCCTGCGGACCTTCTTCAGTATTTCCTGCTTATCAATCACGGTACCTCTACCTTGTTTATAATCTTACTTACGATATCCTCACTTGACACCATACTTGCCTCTGCCTCATAGCTCAGACCTATACGATGTCTCAGCACATCATGTGCGACAGCACGCACATCCTCTGGTATGACATATCCCCTGCGCTTGATAAACGCATAAGCACGCGCCGCCTTGGCAAGATTGATACTTGCACGCGGACTGGCTCCGAAGGTAATCATTGACTCCAGCTCTTCCAGCCCGTACTGTTTTGGATAACGTGTAGCAAACACGATGTCTGCTATATACTGCTCTATCTTCTCGTCAATATACACCTCACGCACCACCTCACGAGCCTTGATAATCTCATCAGCGCTGCTTACAGGCATCACCTCAGGCAAGCCGCCCAGCAGATTCTCACGCATTATTTTCTTCTCCTCCTCAAGCGTTGGATAGCTTATCACGACCTTCAGCATAAAACGGTCTAACTGTGCTTCAGGCAAAGGATAAGTACCCTCCTGCTCTACCGGGTTCTGCGTAGCCATCACAAGGAACGGCTTTGGCAACAAGAAACTCTCGTCACCTATTGTCACCTGATGCTCCTGCATAGCCTCCAGCAATGCAGACTGCACCTTTGCCGGTGCACGGTTTATCTCATCCGCCAACACAAAATTGGCAAACACAGGACCTTTCTTCACTTGGAAAGCCTCGTCCTTCTGGGAATATATCATTGTACCCACCACATCCGCAGGCAACAAATCAGGCGTAAACTGTATCCTACTGAACTTACCGTCAATAAGCTTAGACAATGTATTAATAGCAAGAGTCTTTGCCAAGCCTGGCACACCCTCAAGCAATATATGTCCGTCACTCAGCAAACCAATCAGAAGCGACTCTACCAAGTGCTTCTGACCTACTATAACCTTATCCATCCCTGTGGTAAGGTTGATAACAAAATTACTGTGCTGCTCTATCAGGGCATTTAATTCTCTTATATCAACTGCCATTTTCGTATTAATTACTTTTGTTATTTTTCTATATCACAAAGTTACAACTTTTTTTCTCTCTATGCAAGAGTGTTTTTGTAAATTACATTTAATTAACGGAGAGTCTATATAACGTAAAATGAGGAAAACCTCCATGCGAGAGATTTTCCTCATTTAGCTATGTTTGTTTATCAAATTCGTTTAGAAGAACATATAGCGGTTATCCTTTATGTCAGCCTTGATAAAGAGCTCCTGCATAAAGCCACTGGCAGCCTGCATAGCACGCTGTGACAGACGCTGCATATACTCCTTCTCGTTATACTTGATAGCACGGTTTCTCTTGTCCTTTACCTGGAACATATACACACCGCCGTTACCCTTCACTGCATGGCTTGAAACCTTACCGAGCTGTGTAGCAGCTACAGCACCGCTCAATGCTGGCTCTGAAGAACCTGTAGCAGCAACGAATACTGGTGCAGTGAATGTTATCTGGTCAACAGTTGTTACCTGTGCGCCCTTAGCCTTAGCCTGTGCTATTGTCTTCACACCCTCAAGTTTCTTGAGCAGCATCTCGGCCTTCTTGTCCTTGATAACCTCAGACTTGATATATTCCTTTACATCTGAATTCTCAAGTGTCAGATAACCCTTCTCATTGATATTGGTAAGAACTACAACCAGGAGGTTGTCATTGTCACCACACTCATAGAGTGGAGAAACGTCGCCCTTCTTAGCCTCAAACACCCACTTGAGAGCATCGTGTGAGCCATGGATGCCAGCAATGAGGTGCTGTCCGCTTGCCACGTTCTTCTGCTCCTGAACTGTGTAGCCGTTCTTCTTTGCTTCCTTCTCAAGGCTCTCCAGTGACTGGCAGCTTGACACATACTGTGAGAACTTGTTATAAGCCTTGCTGTAAGTATCCTTAGAGAATGCGATATCCTTCTTGATGACAGCAGCCACATACTTAGTCTTCAAACCCTTGCGGTCTGTAACCTTCACAATGATGTTACCGCTGCTTGTCGTGATATTCTTTGTCTCACCCACAGCTGCGGTGTTCAGTGTGTTGATATACTGCTTTGTATCTGCATCAAGTGTTGTTGCTGCCTGATACTGCTGTGTTGTCATCCATGTCTTCTCGCCACTCTGACCATACTTCTTAGCCAAAGCCTCCCACTGAGAAGCATCAGCAGCCAGAGCCTTCATGATAGAGTCCGCACGACCGTGAGCCTCGTCTATTGTAGAGCCATACACCTGTATTGCCTGGAACTCTACTGAGTCAGGCAGCTCCTGCTTTGACATCAGTCGTACCACGTTGAGTGTATTGTCCTGTTTGTTCTCTTTCATCGCTGTTGTAGCACCTACAGCCATAGAGTCCAGCTGAGCCTGTATATCTGTTGGGAAAGCGGTCTTCAATACTGGCACACCGAGATATGCCACAGAGCTTCCTGACTTACGTACTATCTCAGAAGGATCCTCAGCTGTTGCCAACTGGTCTCTGAAACCAGCAACCTCTTTGCTGATGGCAGCCTGGTCTGTAGATGAAGCACCTACCTTCACTGACACATACTTGATGTCACGTGACTCCTGATAAACCTTGAAACGCTCCTTGAACTCATCATACTTTGCCTTCAAGTCAGCATCGGTAACCTTCACGTCCTTATCCTGGATAGAAGAGTAAGGCAGTGTTGCCAGCTCAATCTTTGCCTCCAGGTTGTCCTCAGCATACTCCTGCTGAGCCTCCACCTTGTTTGACACGAATGAAGCAGCAAGCAGTGTCTGATACTTCTGTGCGAGCAACTGCTGACGGAGGTTCTTCTCCATAAACTGCCAGTAGTTATACACCACGCGCATCTGGTCCAGCTGCTGACCACCGGTCTGCTGTGCCTTCTTATACTCATTGATGAACTGCTTCAGGGCATTAGCGTCAAAGCGTCCTGTCTTCTGGTTCACGAATGGAGTCTGCAGCAACATGCTGTTTGTACCCTCATTGAGGATATTGCGTATCTCGTCATCAGTA
>Ga0247611_10001634_pt1 | contig 39451 bp, 27 predicted proteins | sample 177DNAGHGhighgp2_FD_192422 | JGI IMG/M metagenome (GOLD analysis project Ga0247611, IMG submission 192422) | Sheep rumen microbial communities from Palmerston North, Manawatu-Wanganui, New Zealand - 1770 DNA GHGhigh gp2 | ecosystem: Host-associated > Mammals > Digestive system > Stomach > Rumen... | reverse complement strand
TTCTCTTGCTGATATAAATCCAGGAATCATTGTACTTCTGTACCGCAGCCACATCATCGGAGAAGGAATGTGCATCATTGTATTCATAATCGATGACAAGTTCACCCTGATTGTTGATGAAGCCCCATCTTTCCGCATCGTTTGCAACAGCGATGTAACCGTCGGATTCCGGTGCTTTTGCATTTACAAAGGTTTCGGAAATCAGATCGTTTCCGGCAGTATCCACCAGATGCCATTTTCCGCCGATTTTAACAAAGCCTCTTCCTTCGGAGAAAACGGAACCATAGGAATTGATGGCTACATCTTCGATTCCACCCTTGATTACACTTCCGTCTCCCAAGTTTGTAATTGTCCACTCCGAACCGTTCTTTCCGACAATCACACCGTAGGAAGGTCTGGTCACCTCGTCAAATAACAGTGTCTCCGAAAGCTGGTTTAAATCATAATCGTAAATTCCGTATTTGCCGTCTTTCTTTGCTACAATATAATTTCCGAATGTGTATTTTACTTCCTGAATACGGGTTCTGTTCGGATTATCGTCAGCACCGTATTTGTCGCCTTCCTCGGTTATAGCCCAGAATTTACCGTCTATGCAGGCTGCTGCAATTCCGTCTCCGGTAAACGCTGTTACAGAATCAAACTGAGGATTGAAAAGAGTTCCTGAGTCTCTTGCCACAAATCCCCATTTTTCTCCGTCAAAAGCGGGCATTGCCGCATTATCGACGGTTCCGACAATTTCCGTAAACTGGGTTGCACGTACCCAGTGAAGATAACGGTTTGCTTCATAAAGCTCTACCAGTTCCGCAGAGTCGGTATTTTTCATACCCAGTTTCACAAGACGGAAGAAATCGCCCATCTTACTCTGATCAAGATAGTAATTTACCGCTTTCATGTATTCGTCCAGAGATGCGATATTTTTTTCCGCTCTTTTCTCCACGAGCTGGGTAAATTTTTTATAATCCTTGTGCAGATAATATGCATTGACGAGCTTGGTTTCCACTTCCAGTCCGCGCGCGTCGGTGGTTTTTATTTTTACCGCCTCTTCATACAAAGGGATTGCACGAACATACAGTTCTCTGCTCATAAAAGTATCCGCTTCGCTGACGAGCGCTTCCTGCTTTTTGATCTCATCCATATGGGTAACCGCCTTAAAAGCAAGCCCCCATCCCAAAACGAGAACCACAACCAGAATCAAAATCACTAATACTTTTTTCTTTCCCATACCAACCTCTCAATCCTGTTAAAGAATTATATACGTAACCAGACAACCCATGTACAAAAATGGAATCATTGGTACTCCGCTTTTAAACGTCAGTTTTTTCCGGATAATCTGTACGATGGAAAAAACACAACATAAAATACTTCCGTAGAAAATGCCTCCGAACATTCTCGAAGATGTCATATAAAGGCCTATAATAAATGCCAGCTTCACGTCTCCGGCACCCAGTTTCTTCTTGGTTACCACATAGCACAGAAGGAAAATCGCTCCCGCTATAATTCCGCCGATTAACGACTGTCCGAGAATTGCCACTCCGACTTCGGTATGAACGATAATCGACATACTAAGCATCAGCATCCAAAAGCCAAGTGCAAATACAATCACACGATTCGGTACGATTTTCTTTTTGATATCGCAAACCGTAAGTGTTGCCAGAATGCAAATCAGTACGGAGGTCAGAATCCGCATATCCAGAATCATTTTCGGAAACCGGAGATATGTGATTACACCCGTCGCAAGAAAGGTTACAATTGCGTCAATAATGACAACCTTGTCCGTAATCAGTTTCTTTTTTTTCTCCGGATCGTCGTTTTTCCTTAAATCAAATCCGATGGCCGATTCCAGATAGGTAATTGCCCCGTAATATACAAGTGTAACAACCAGGGCATTCGCCACGGCGATTCCCAACCACAAAAAATCCATTTTATCTTATCGAAACTCCTGTTTCTTTTACTTACTATTATTCAAACGAATGATGACGGATTGCTTCATTGCTTCGTAATCCTGCAATGAACCCTATTATCATTCAAACTTCAAATTTCCGGCGTATTTCAGGTCGCCGACCTCAACCGCTTCTCCGTCTTTGTCAAAACGGGCATATGTATACGAGGGATTACCGTAAGATTTTCCGTTTGAAATTTCCACGCATTTACATCCGTTTCCCCAATAGGAATAGCTGTATCCGGTATAATCTCCGGACTTGATCAATTGTCCGAGCGGGGATTCCTCGGAAAGAATCAGTTTCTCCGTATTCATCGACGGAACATCCAGCATCTGTAGCTTTGTATTTTTTGACAAATCAAGCGTTCCGCCCACATCATTATCGAAAATATGAATCTTTTTTGCTTCGGTAAAATATTCGATACCGGTAAAATCTTTTATTCCGGAACGGTGCAGCATAATCTGATCTACTTTGGAGGCTTCGTCCTTGCTTAAATAACCGTCCTTATCCGTATCGTAAGATCTTGCGAAACTTCTTAATTTCTCATCCGGGAACTTTGTTTCAAGATTGGCACCTCTCGGATCTTCCTTTTCTTCCGCTTTTTTCGTGCCCTGTCCGACACCTTTTCCGGTCTTTAAATAGTTTTCATGCTTCGTTACACCGTTGTCACCAACCCATGCGGAAACCGAAGCTCTCTGAATCATATGCACATTCGGATCCGGCAGAAGAAGACCTAAGAATCCGATATGAATATCATACTCAACCACAATGTCAATCATGCGGTAATCGCTGTCACAGAACATGGTGGAGCCGGAAAAATCCAGACCGTCATATCCCTTGGTAACACCCATGCTCTTAAGGAACTGGTCTCCGGATCTGCTTCCCTGAGCAAGGTACTTTTCCGTCATAACCTGCGCGGCAAGTCTGGCCCCCAAACTCTTTACATAGTAAGACGCACCGTCCACCGCCATATAGATAATTCCGGCAACCGTTCCGCCCGGATCCTCAAAAAGTCCCTGTAATTTACCGACGGTTTCTTTTCCGGACTCGTAAGTTGCGCCTCCGGCCGCCTTCACTGCCGCCGCATCGGCTTCAATCTGTGCGATATATTCCGTATCCAGATTAACCGTCTTGGCATCATCCACCAGCTTTCCGGATTTTTCATACAGACCGGAAATCTCATTCATCGTATCCGTAACCTGCGTTACGGTATTGTCCACGTTCTCGGCATATTTTCCGAGATCCTTCTGCATTGTCTGCTCCGCTCCTCTTGCACCGAGTGCCTGATACAGATACGTATACGTAGCGATTTCGTGCGCGGCGGAGTTGATGGCATACTGAACCTTATTATGCACGATGAAAATATTGGTAAAATAAACGATTCCGGCAATCACAAGAATGAACACGGTAAAGGAAATGATTACCTCAACCGAAACCATTGCCTCTCTGTCCTTCAGATTCGTCCTGTATTTACTTGTACATTTGTCTTTTTGTAATTTCATATCGGATACCGAACAAACCCTCTGTTAATAGCCTCTTACAATCGTGTATTCGTAAATCGTCTTTTCAAAATTCTTCACTTCTTCATATGACACACCGGCTTCTCCGGAGTCGGTCTTTGCTCCTAAGAAAGCCTTTGCAAATCCATCGGGAATCAGGGCAAAATCCATGTGAACGCTGCAGGTGGATTCGATGGCGGTATGTGCATTACTCATCTTGAAAGGTGCACTCGCATAATCGTCTTTCAGTGTACCGTCCGCGCCGACCTCCTGTATGACGGCATTCATATTCAGTTCCACCAGGTTCTCCGTTCGGGCAAAGACTTTTTCCGATGAAGTCATAAACATCAGCATTATGAACAGGTACTGTTCATAGGTAAAGCCGAAGCCTTCTTCCTGCTCTTCCGGAACATCCAGTCCGAACCAGCTTGCAATCTGATTGATGCAGTCCAGTTCCTTTAACTCCTTCTTGTAAAGGAGAACCTTCTCTCCTTCCAAAAGCTTCTGCCATTCCGCGGCAGTCTCCAGCGCAGCAAAACCGAATCTCAAAAGAACTTCAACAATAATGGCAAGTGCCGGACCGACATAAGGAATCGCATTAATCGGCTTACAGATTGCCTGAATTGCGGAATTGACTTCCGAAATGGAGAAGGAACTTGCAAGGTTCATGATCATACGGAAACCACAGATAATGTTTCTGCAGTAATCCAGATTGTCCTGTGCATCCCTGTCACCGTTAATGATATACTCAAGTTCCGCGCCATACATATAATTCATGGCTTTGTTCTTTTCATATCCGGTTAAGGTAACGGAGGATGTACCTGTTGCATTGTCCAGAACTTCCTCGCCGAAGTTTTGCTTCTCTTTGTTTTCTTTTTCTTTCTCTTTTCTGACTTCGGTAACACGGCTTGAGAACATACCGTAGTCATACTCAATCGTATACAGTTTCAGAAGCACTTCATTGCCGGCATTTCCCCAGCCTCCGTTGGAAATCAGCTTGCCGATTTTTTTGATCATATCGGACAGGGAGGAGGAATTTCCACCGTTGTTTCCGCCGAAATCATAGGACTTGGGAATATCTCTTACGCCCTTTCCGCCGGTATCTTCCTTGTTGATTTCCTCTTCGGCACCTTCCGATTTGCCGTTGGCTTCTTCCTTATTTTCCTCTGCCTGCTGGGCTGCCTCATTGTCCACAACATTGAAGCCCTTGCTTAAGGATGTGTATAATTCCTTGTATTTCGGTTTGGTAAGTGCGGAAACAAAATTGGGAGTTGCAATCTGATCTCTCTTTTTAATTGCTTCCTTATACTCGTCGATTTTATCAAGCTTGATGGAAATATCCGGCTCTATCTTGCCTTCTTCAATCAGCTCGTCGAGTGTTTCGAATGCTTCTTTCTCGGCTTCACAGCGCTTTACGAAATTCTCGTTTTCCTTGATATTCGGCTGAAGCGCTGTAGCCACATCCTTAAACATATGCACTTTGTCGTCTTTTACCAGATCCTCTACATCCTTGATATTCTTCTGAAGAGAGGTACGGATTTCTTCGGAAACACTGTAGCTGCCGCTATCATTCTTCCGGTCCAAGATTCCCTGCAGTTCATTTTTAGCTTTCACCACATCCTTGGCTTCCGCGGAAATCTTGGAAGAAAGCTTGTCTAAGTTCTCTACCAGATCATCGTAATTATCTGCGTTGACATGATGATCGTCACCGCTCTTATGTCCCTGGCTGGTCCAGATTTCTTCCGGAATCTTATAGTCTTCGTTTTCCAGATAATCCTCATACAGTTTCCTGTAATGAGCGCTGGTTCCCTTTCCGTCCAGGAAATCCTTTACCGCTTTCTCGTTCTGGTCGAAATTATCGGAAATATCGCACCAGTGCTGTTCTTCCGCACTCAGCGCTTCCTCTCCTTTGCTTCTCTTCTGAAGGGCTGCCTCGATGGCTTCTTTGTTGTCCGGATTCTTATAATCATAGTAATCCGTATACTCGGGACCGCCGATGAAAACTTCGTATTCCTCTTCCACCTGACCTCTTAAGGTCTCATAATCCTTGCGGTATTTGGGATACTGTTCTTCGATTAAATACCAGGTATCATAGTACTCTCCGAGAAGATCCAGATATTCCTGCAGCTCTTCGGCAAATTCCTGCTGCTTGATCATGGCTTCGCCGTCGTCCTTATGTGCTTCCACTTCTTCTTTCATACCGAGAAGTTCACCGCCGACTTCGCCGTTTTCATCGATATCTCCGGACATGATCAGCTGCTGGACGATTCTGAATTTCATAAAATCGCCGAGCTGGGTTGCAAATACCACGTCGTTATTTAACACCGCACCATCCACAAATTTGTAGGAAACATTTACATCGGCATCTTTATACGGAGCAAATCCCTTGTAGGATTTGGTTCCCGTTACCGCCTGAAGGTATTTGTAACTGATAGTTGTATCATTGGGATTAAACGAAGAAACCGAATATTTCTGCAGCGTTTCCACCGCCTGCAGAGCTTCCTTGTCCTGTGTTACCGCAAAGAAACCGTAAAGCTCTCTTAACAGATCGTCATATTCGGTCAGCATATCTTCACCGAAATTATCTGCCGTCATAAGCGCAATATTTCCGTATAATTTGATGCGGGCCAGATCTCCCAGAAATGCGGTAAAGAAAATCGTCGGTATCATAATCAGCGTTACAAATACCGTTACCGATCCCTTTCCTCTGTTTGCAAATAGCTTTAACATTCCCTGCTCCTTTTATCAGTCGATTCCGAAAGTTTTCTTGAACTTTCCGTATAAGTCTTTCGCTTTTCCGACCATTTCTTTTGCTGCTTTTCCGATTTCTGTATTTTCTATGATATCGATTACAAAATCCGTATTCCGGATAAAATCGTCACCGTCATGAATTACGGCATTTCCGGAAACCTCGATACTCATCTTATTTTCGAGTCCAACCATTTGTAAATTCACCGCCGGAGCAAACTCCTGCGTTACCGTAACCGATAATGCCTGATACACCACATAATTCGTGGTTTTGACATTTACCTTGATATTGTCTCCCCCGGGAGATTCAAAAAACATGTGACCGGCCATGGACTTGAAGAAAGTTTCAAAGCCTCCGCCTGGCTTATCCATAAAGAAGAACCGGTAAGGATTCTTGTATTTGGAATTGTCATATTTGTTTGCTTCCGAAGCAATATCCTTTACTCCGTCCAGCGAATACGTCATTTCGTCCGATACTCCGACAAAGGTGTCGGAATAGCTGTTTTTGTAATAAACCAGTGCATTCTGAAGGTTCGCCTGCAGGTTCGCCTTCTGACAGACATAGATGGCGGCAAAGTACATTGCAATTATCATAATTGTTATAAAAGGCAATAAAATAGTGGCTTCAACTATTGAATCACCCTTTTTTTCTTTAAATAATTCTTTCATACCTTACCGCCATTTCTATCCGTTCAATATCTTTTCTGTTTCTTAATTACTTCTGCATTAGAAGCGAAGAAGCTTTGCCGTATTAGTCTGTCCGATTGTATCAGCTTTTCCGGTAATATTATTAAATAAATTCTGGAACCATCCGGAAAGGAATCCCCATAAAAGAGCTGCAAGAGCAACAACGATTACGATTAAGAGAACGGTTGCAACGACGTTGGAAACACCGTCTTCTTCGTTCTTTAAGTCAGAAAAGAAATTCTGCATTTTAAAACGTGCATCCAAATAAAGGTTGTCTAAAAAATTCATAGTCTCCTCCTTTTTTGTTTGAAAATGTAAATATGCATATTAACATTTATATCGTCGGTGTTACATAAAGTTGAAGCCACTTAACACCGGTACGATCACGAGTAAGATGATTCCGCCGAAAAGCATCAGAGTCGGAACTAAAAGCTTGGACTGAATCTTTTCGCCCATCTTCTTGGAGCTGTGTTTTCTCTCCATCCAGGCTTCATCATTCAGTCTTCGGAACAGGGTAACAATTTCCGCATTACCCTTGGAAACATTCTGGATAATTGCGGTTGCAAGTTTATTCACGTAATTGTTATTACATTTAATCATAAATTTGGTGTAGGCTTCCGCGGGAGATACGTTATTGTTTAAATCCAGCAGAACACGGCTCATTTCATCATATAAAACGCCTTCGCCGCTGTCCGCCACCAGCTTCCATGCCTGGCTTACTTCCATACCTGCAACGGTTAAAAGCGTCAGTTTGGATGCCACCTGAGGGAACTGATTGTCAATCTCTTCTTTTCTCTCATTGATGATGCTGTTCAGATTATCAAGAGGAAGATATCCGGCAAGTCCGAAAATGATGAATATACAGAGTGCCAGAATAAGACTCTTGATTCCCATATTGAGACTTAACAGCACTCCCAGTGCCAGAACAAATACAACCACACCCAAAAGGATGCTGCCGATTAAGTTCGCAAGTACGAAATAGGTATAATTGATTGCTTCCTTCTTTTCCTTGAACTGGACACACTGGGCATTCAGTTTCTTGACAAAATTGTTCGTACCGTCCCATTTCATCATCTGAATAAAACGATAGCCTGCCACGGGCAGAAGATCTCCGATTCCGAGTTTGCCCTTTTCGTATCTTGCAAGTGCCTTCTGGTTCTCATCCAGTTTTGCTTTTAATTTCTTGCCCTTACGAATCTCGACTTTATCCTTTAAGTCCTTACGTCTCTGCATTTTGGCCACAAGCTTATTCAGCTTGATTGTGGTCATTTTAATATTCTCTTCCGCAGTCTCTTTTCTGCAGGTGATGATGGCTTCGGTTATATTGGAACCGGCCGTCATAATCAGAAACGCATATACGATAAACAGTATCGTTGCAATAGCGATGATAATAATCTCCATGCTCTTCCTCTTTCCTTTATGCTGTAATATCCGTAACTCTTACCATCAACAGGAATGATATAACAAAAATAATCAATGCAATGGTTGCCACCAGATGTCCGGGGAACCAGGTGGTAAACAGATTGTCCATAAGACCGCCGCCCATAACGGACATAACCACTACAATAACGATGGGCATGAATAACATTGTCATGGTTTCGGTCTTCGCTCCGGTAATCATGGTATCGATTTCCGATTCAATCTCAATCTTTTCGGAAATGATTTCCTCGGTCTGACAGACCACATCTCCGAATCTGTCGTTCTTTCCGTCGATTGCCTTAAAAATCGTTGCAAAATTCCGAATGTCTTCAATGTCACTTCTTTCGGCAAAATCATCGAACAGTAATTTCAGTTCCAGACCGCCCTTTTCATACTGAAGGATAATGTTTTCCACTTCACGGATGATATCGGAATTGTCCGCATATGTCAGTCTTAAATCTTCCAGCGCGGATTTGATTGCCTTGACTTCCACATTACCCGCTCTTGCCGCAACACTCATCGAAGAGAGAAAATCCTTGAACTGAAGTCTTAAAGATTTCTTTCTTCTGGAAATCGTGGACTTGGCGTACATTCTCTCAAACGGAATCGCTGCCAGCAGTCCGACCAGTGCGGAGAGCCAGACTACGTGATAAAACAAATACGCCATAATTGCGAAGAGCACGGCGATAATAAAATACGCCAGTATATGCTGTCCCTTCGTCATATTACATTTGTAGTAGATTGGAAGTTTGTCACTCATTGGGGATCCTCCAGAAATTCATATATTCCGCTTGCTTCAAATTTATATGTGTGAATCATCGGATTGCTCGTTCTTTTTAAGGTTCCGACTACTTTCTTTCCTTTTACCGAAAGATCTTCCTCGAACTTATACAGCGGATTCAGAATAATATGTCCGTTTTCCATTCCGACCACCTCGGTAACCTCCAGCGTCTTTCTGGATTTGTCCCTCATTCTTCCGAGGTGAATAATGATATCCACCGCAGACGCAATCTGCTGACGGATTGCTTCAAGGGGAAGTCCGTCCGCACCCTGCAGAACCATGGTTTCCAGACGGCTTAACATATCCTGTGCGGAGTTTGCATGGCCCGTGGAAATACTTCCGTCATGACCGGTGTTCATTGCCTGCAGCATGTCCAGCGCCTCGGCACCACGGACTTCGCCGACAACAATTCGCTCGGGTCTCATACGCAGGGAACTCTTAATCAAATCTCTCATGGAAATTCCGCCGACACCGGTGGAGTTTGCATTTCTGGTTTCCAGTCTTACCAGGTTGGGTACGTTACGAATCTGCAGTTCGGCCGAGTCCTCGATGGTAATGACACGTTCGTCGGACGGAATAAAATTCGATAACGCATTTAAGAAGGTGGTTTTACCGGAACCGGTACCACCGCTGATGAAAATATTGTATTTGGCACGAACCAGCTTCTCTAAGAAAACCGCAACCTCGGGAGTAATGGAACCGTAGTTGATCAGTTTCTGAATTGTCATACCTTCCTCGGGGAAACGACGGATGGTAACGATGGGTCCGTTCAGTGCAATGGGATCGAGTACGACGTTAACACGGGAGCCGTCCGCAAGACGGGTATCCACTATCGGGTTACTTTCGTTAACCGATCTGCCCATGTCCTGTACGAATTTTACGATGATATTGCGAAGTCTTTCCTGACTTTCAAATTTGTCGGGAAGACGCATCAGACGTCCGTCACGCTCCACGAAAATATTATCGTAGCCGTTAATCATGACTTCGGTGATGGACTTGTCTGCGATGATTTTTCCGAGAACACCCAGTCCGCGGATGGATTCGAAAACCGTGCTCGCAAGCTGGTTGCGAACCTTAAAAGAAATTGAAGAATAGTATGCGGCCACATCAGGTTCCGACGTCGCAACCTGCTGCATACGATAATCCAGCATCTGCGCGATTCTGTCCTTTAATTCATCGTCCGACATTTCGGAATACTTCGGATCGGAGCTTACAAGGTCCCTGATTTTGCCTATTTCCTCAGTAAAGAAATCTCTCTCTTCCATTTTTTCCCCTTTATCTTAAACCGCAACCGGAATTGCGATTCTTCACTTCTCTTTTACAAATCTCTGCCGTACAGTCCGCCGCACATCATGCCAGCTGAGTAGCAAAATTCATAACCGGCTGGCACGCGAGCCACTCGATAAATCCCGCCGACTCCGGATTCTGGCTTGCACTGATCATTCCGAGCACCGGAATGTCGGAGCTGATTCCGCTTCCGCTTCCCATATGGAAGTTTACGACACGCACCATTTTTCCCTTGTACTGGTTCAGAATATGTGCCTGCTTTAAGAAAAGCTCCATCTTGCTGTTTGCAATCGTGGTATTTCTTTCCACAAGTACAATGGATTCCGCAATATCAAAGACTTTCAGCTCGTCCTGCTTCATGGTGGAGCCCATATCCACAATAACGATGTCAAAAAGCTTTGTGCCTTCGATGATTTCCACAAGCTTTTCCTTCTCTTCTCCGGAAAGTTCATAAATGTCGTTAGGTGAATCAAAATGCTTCAGATAGAAAAGATTCTCGTTCTTCTGCTGAAGGAGTCCCTGGATTTTAATCGCAAAATCAATATTGGATTCCATAACCGCAGCCACTTCCGAAATTCCCTTGTCGCTGTTGTTGGGAAGAACGCATTCATCCGAGGGAGCATCCTCGAACGTTAAGAAGAAGGTCTTTTTGCCTTCCATAGATAATTTCAGTGCCGTAGCCAGCGCCAGAGTGGTCTTTCCGGCACCGCCGACGGGTGAATAAAATACGATGGTCTTGGTCTTGTTTCCGCCGATTACAACACCGCGGTTGCGGGCGTACTCGGAGAATTCATACATAATCTGTTTGTAAATTGTGCCGATTCTCTGGTATTTGTTGACTTTCTTAAAGTCCTTTAAAGACTCGGGAACGGTCTCGTCAACATCATAGAGCATCACAGCCAGAGTGTCCTTGCTTACACTGACCTGTCCGTCATAAATGTCGCTTCCGAAAAGAAGAATATCAATCTTCTTATTGCTACGAAGGGCATTCTCGAGTGCCGACTTGTCCGAATAAATGGAAATGGCCAGATCCTTATAGTCCGCAAGGACCATCTCCAGTCTTCTTAAATACTCCATGTTTGAATCCGCAAGCACAATTCGTATCATAGTTTTTCCCCGCTTAATATTTAATTTATAAATTTACCTGCATGCGCAGGACACAACCAACCGAATTTTAGTATAACCAAACCAGAACCATTTTTCAACATTTTGTCAAAAACAAGCAATCAACTTGTCTCTTTTTTGTTTATTATTACCAATAAATCATCCTTTGAATTATCAATTATTAATTAACTATTAACTGATATTTATTGACTATCGTAGGAATCGTAAATCTTCTGAATCATTTTCTTTTTGCCGCTTTTAAAAATCACCATGGCCAGGATTTCTCCGATCACACCCAATGCAACCAGTCCGATTCCGATATATACAAACATCTGTCCCGTCATATTTTAAGCCCTCATCATTTCCCGTTTTCGTTAATTCAGCCAGTTGCCATCCTTCAGTACCTGATAATCATCCTTTAAAAGATCCATTTCCGGATCTCTCTTTTCTCCGGCATTTTCCGTATAGAGTTTAAAAGCTTCGTCGTAAAGCTTCTTGAATTCCGCAAAGTCTCTCTCGTCTTCCTCTTTTTCTTTCTGGATTTCCAACTCGATGAACGCCTTTCTCTTGGGAACATTGTAATTGTCCGCGTAGCGCTCCTCCATCAGATCGACGTATTTTAACGCTTCATCGTATCTTCCGGTATTGGTGCAGAGAATGACGATATTGTTATACGTGCTGTAGGATGCCCAGCCGCTGTCAATCAGTTCGCCCAGATATTTGATGGCACCGTCCGCATATTTGTCTTCCCCTTCAAGACTGTAGCCCTGAATATAGATTTCGGAAAGAAGGCCCGTCAGATGACCTTTGTATTCGATGGAAACATCGGAAATACCTGCGGTTAAGAAACTGATATCCTTATCGATATTTTCCTTTGTTCCGTCCGCTGCAATCGCCTTTCCGCAGGTAATATATGCGCACATCTTGCGGTAATCGTCGTCCGTCGTGTCGATGCACTCTTTCAAATATTTCTCCGCAGTCTCATAATTTCCCTTGGCAAATTCGATTTCGCCGTGAATCAGGGATAAATTGGGATCGCTGATTCCGTATTCTTCCGCTTTTTCAGAAGCCTCGGCAGCCTCTTTCAGCTTTCCGAGCTTTGCTAAGGAAATCGCATAATCACCGTTTAAATCAGCATTTAACGGATCGTATTTTAAAGCATTCTGAAAATCGCTCGCCGCCTCTTCGTATTTTTCCTGCGCATAATAAGCATTACCGCGAATATAGTAAAGACCGGAAACCTCGCCCGATTCGTAAAGTGCCGGAATCTGAAGGCATTCCTCCACGAACGAAATGGTCTCATCATATCTTCTGTTCTGATATAAGAAATACGCTTTCCTTTCATATGCCGGGATTTCATCGGGTTTTAATAATACGGCATTTTTGTAAAGCTCTTCGAAACCGGCCTCATCGCCCTTGACATCATAGGCACTCATCTGCTCGATATAGGATGCATACTGATCCTCGAGTTCGACCTTCTTTTTCTGAAGGCCGTAGGAAATCAGTCCCGCACCGGCCACAATACAGAGAAGAAGAACGATTCTGACAATGTTCTGGCGAAGAACCATTGCACGGTATTCGTTTTCCTTCCGGTGAATATTGTTAAAAGCCTTTAACATATCCCCCGCAGATGCAAAACGGTTGGCGGGATTTTTCTGAAGTGCTTTGTTTAAAATATACAGATACCCTTCGCTGGTACTTGATTTCAGAATTTTTTTGTCCGCTTTGTCCAGTCTGGTACCGGTGTAAATATGGAATAAGGTCGCGCCGATGCTGTATACGTCCGAGCGCTTGTCAATCGGAATCTTCGGAAGATTCGCGGTGCTGCCTGTTCCCGTAGCGGTTCCTTTTGAAGCATTTGTCACGGGTGATACACTGCCCGCGGGCTTTGCATCCGTCGCATCCAGAACTTCCGTTACATCGGAATCCACAGCCGCATCCAGCACCTCTGTTACGTCGGATTCCACTGCCGCATCCGGCACCTCTGTTACATCGGAATCCACAGCCGCATCCAGCACCTCTGTTACATCGGAATCCACAGCCGCATCCAGCACCTCTGTTACGTCGGAGTCCACTGCCGCATCTATCACTTCTGTTACATCGGAATCCACCGCAGAATCCAGGACTTCGGTTACGTCGGAATCTGCTGCGGAATCCAGAACCTCCGTCACATCGGAGTCTGCAGCCGGTGTGGAAACTGCCGCCGGAGCCGGACTCGTCTGTCCGGTCATGGTTGTCTTCCCGCTCTTGATGGCCTCGACGATTTTATAGAAGGCTTCTTCCTGTTCCGGAGCGCTGTATCCCTTCGTAAAACCATTGGTATATGCCTTGTTTCCTTCGGAAATACCGGAGATGTTAAAGTCAATCAGGCAGATGTCGTCGTCAGGCTTTAACATAATATTGTCCGGCTTGATGTCTCCATGGATCACGGGGATTTTTCTGGAATGCAGATATTCCACCGCTTCACAGAGCTGCTTTCCGTATTTGATGACCTGGCTTTCCTTGAATTTCACACCCTTGTCTAAAAGGGACTGGAAGGATTCGCCCTCGATATAGTCCATAACGGTATAGCTGACGCCGTCTATCATAAAATAGTCAAGCACGGAGGGAATGTAGGTGTGCTTCAGATTTTTCAGCACATCCACTTCATTCCTGCGTTCTTCTTCCCTGACGGAATCATGGATTTTTTTGATGACTACCTCTTTCTGAAGACGCTTGTGAACGGCCTTGTACACCGTTCCGCCGCCGCCTTTGCCGATGGTCTCTTTAATCTCGTATATATCAAGAGGTGAATTGTTTTCTGCCATATGTCACTCCCGGATTTCCGGCCTTCTGCCGGAACTTTTCAGTCTTTTCGAATCAGTTTAATACATATCATAATAGAAATTCTCGTTAACATTCATTTCGGTAATTCTGAAGTTTTTATTCATGTTATAACCATCCGGCAGCGTAAATCTCCAGTGAATAAAGTTACCGTCTCTTTCGCATTTTGCCTCGAGTAAGAAATGCCCGTTCGCATGTATGTATCCTTTAAAACCGGATTTGGAATACGTTACGGTTTTTTCACCGCTATCGCTTGTATCATAATGCGGAAACATGTCGTATCCCGCGGTATAGGTCATTCCGCCGCCATCCGTAAAGTCAACGGAACCTAAAAATACCTCTGCGGGCGCATTATCGCGAACACGTGTGGTATCAAAAACATCCCGCTGTTTATCCACATTCCAAAGAACCGACGACAAATCCGCCATAACATGAACGTTTCTGCCTTCCACACGGTAGGAAACCTGCTTGTCTGCAATCTTACCGCCCCACTCGTAGGACTCCACTTCTTCCGTTTTCTCCTCGGAAGTTTCTTCGGAAGTCTTTTCAGAAGTCTTCTGGGAGGTTTTTTCCGAAGTCTTTTCGGTCTTTTTATCGTCCTTCTTGTCTTTGTCCTTATCCTTATTCTTGTCTTTGTCTTCGTCTTCTTCCTTCTTTTTTTCTTCCTCTGCCTTCTTCTTTCTTTCTTCCTCTTCTCTTCTTGCCCGTTCCAGCTCTTCCTGACGTTTTGCCTCTTCCAGTGCCTGTCTCTCCGCCTCTTCGTCAGCCAGCTTCTGAATCAGCTCACGGATTCTTTCCGCTTCCGAAACCATTTTATCCCTGCGCTGTTTAATCCGGTCTTTTTTCTTAACAATCACAAGGCCTTTTTCCATGGTATTCTTTCCGGTTCCGAGATACTGCAGGGCAACATCCAGTTCTTCGATGCTCTCACTGTCTGCTGCCATTTTCAGATACAGATCGCCGAGTTTTACATAGGCTTCTTCGTTATTCGGATCCATCTCCAGCGCCTTTTCGTACGCCAGAATAGCATTTTCGTAATCCAGATCGGTCATGTATTTATCGCCGAGTGCAATCTGATCCTTTAATTTCTTCGAGTTATTGAACCAGCGGAAAAAGAAAATTCCCGCGATTGCCAGAACCGCTGCCACAGCCACGATAACCGCAATAATGGGTGCCTTCGATTTTTTCTTAATCGGAGCCTGGGCAGCTACCGCTTCTTCCTTCTTGTCAATCTCCGCTACGGGCATTTTGGGCGCAGCTTTCTTAGGAGGCTCCGGTTTCGGGGACTCCTGCTTGGGTGCTTCCTGCTTCGACAGCTCCTGTTTCGGTGGCTGTTGCTTCGGCGGCTGTTGCTTCGGCGGCTCCTGCTTTGGCGCTTCCTGCTTCGGCAATACTTCTGTTGCTTCCTTATCGATTATCTCGCTCATCTTTCTCCCTCCGTCGGCCGGATTTTTTCAAAATAAAGCAAAAAAACTCATCGGGCACGCATTCATCGGCCCAATGAGTCTGCTAATCAGTTACGGCATAGTAAAATACTGTTTCATATGTGTTTCTTCCCCCAAACACTTATGCAAATATTTTACCAAACTGTGTCTTACATTGTCAATCGAGTAGGGAAGCTTTAGCGCACCCCGCCCGATTTCTTACCAGGTGATTTTGGCGCTTCCCTCGCCCAGTATTTCACTGACTTTCCGCACCAGTTCCTCATCTGCTTTGATATTCTTGGAAACCGGCAGATTTTTAATCATTTTTTCTTCTTCCAGATAGATTCTGACGCCGTCCCTGCCGTCGGAAAGTGCAAGCAGATTCAGAATCTGTTCGTTCTTCTCATCGTATTCCGCGCGGTTTTTGAATTTCACCCAGAAAACTTTCGGACAATCCTCGAATTTATAAATCTTTTCCGCAACCAGCTTGGAATTCTTGCCTTCCTCCGCGGATACATGTCCGCTTACAAAAACTTTCTCGTCCTCGTTCAGAATATTTCCCCAGCGTTCAAACTCTTTGGAAAATACGATGATTTCAAGAGTTCCCGTCAGGTCTTCCACCTGAATAAACGCCATGGCGCGGTTGTTTCTCGTGTATTTCACGGTCTTTTCCGTAATGATTCCGCCGACGGTAGCCTTGTCATTGTCCTGCACCTTGGAAAATTCCATGCCTTCTTCGACCACAAAGTCCGCCGCGGTATTCGTAATCTTCCGCTTCCACAAATCCAGATATGCTTCGAGCGGATGTCCGCTGACATAAATTCCGAGCACTTCCTTTTCAAATGCAAGCTTTTTCTCCGTTTCAAATTCCTCCACGTCGGGAAGAGGCACTTCAAAATCCTTCTTCGAGCCGCCATCCAGATCAAAGAGAGAAACCTGGCCTTCAATATTGCCCTTTTTGTCTTTTACCGCATGGTCCATAAGAACTTGATAAATCTGCATATACTGCCTGCGGTTTCCGCCCAGGGAATCAAAACAGCCCGCTTTGATAAAATTCTCAACCGCACGCTTGTTTACCACGGCATTTTCCTTCGTCGCCATACGGTTAATAAAGTCCTGAATGCTCTCGAACTTTCCGTTTGTCTCTCTCTCCTCCACGATGGAATCGATGATGGGACGTCCCACATTTTTAATCGCCGTTAGGGAATAGCAGATGGCATCTCCGGACACGGTAAAATCCGCCTCGCCCGCATTAATGTCGGGAGGCAGCACTTTAATGCCCATATTTCTGCAGCAGAGAATGTATTCCGAAACCTTTCCGGAATTGTCGATGACCGACGAAATCAGCGCTGCCATATATTCTACGGGATAATAATATTTCAGATATGCGGTCTGGTAGGAAACCGTCGCATATGCCGCCGCGTGGGATTTGTTAAACGCGTATTTGGCAAAATCAATCATACGGTCATAAATTTCATTTCCGACCTCTTCGGAAATTCCGTTTCCGACGCAGCCCGGAATTCCGAGCTCTTCGTTTCCGCAGACAAAATTGATTCTCTCTTCTTCCATGACATGCGTCTTTTTCTTGGACATGGCACGACGCACCTCGTCGGAACGGCCCAGCGTAAAGCCCGCAAGGTCACGCACAATCTGCATAACCTGCTCCTGGTATACAATGACACCGTATGTGGTGGAAAGAATGGGCTTTAACTGCTCGCAGGAATACTTGACCGCATCGGGGTTGCTCTTTCCCTTAATATAATCCGGAATATAGTCCATGGGACCGGGACGGTACAGGGAAATTCCCGCCGTCACTTCCTCTAAGGACGTGGGTTTTAACTCCTTCATGAAGTTTTTCATTCCGGCACTTTCCAACTGGAACACACCGTCCGTCTGGCCGGTTCCGATGTAGGCAAATACCTTCGGATCGTCATAATTGATTTCCCGGACACTGAATTCTCGTCCGAGTTTTTTCGAAATGCTTCGCTCGGCATTCTGGATAACCGTGAGGTTGCGAAGACCCAGGAAGTCCATTTTTAAAAGCCCGAGTTCCTCTAAAGTCGTCATGGTGTACTGAGTGGTAACGGCATTGTCTCCGCCCAGGTTCAAAGGCACGTATTCTTCTACCGGCTTCGGGGAAATCAAAACGCCCGCGGCATGCATGCCTGTATGTCTCGGAAGACCTTCGAGACGTCTTGCCATATCAATCAGATAATGAATTCCGGAATCGCTCTCATAGGCGTTCCGAAGAGCGGGATTGACCGTCAGTGCCTTATCAAGCGTCATTCCGAGTTCCATCGGAACCTGCTTTGCAATCTGGTCCGCCACGTTATAAGGCATGTCCAGAACTCTTGCAACATCACGAATGACACCCCTGGCCTGCAGAGTTCCGAAGGTTACAATCTGTGCCACGTTTTTCTCACCGTATTTGCGATGCACATAGTCGATGACCTCCTGGCGCCGCTCCACACAGAAGTCCACGTCAATATCGGGCATGGACACACGTTCCGGATTCAGGAATCGTTCAAAAAGAAGACTGTAACGCACCGGATCGATATCGGTAATTCTTAAGCAGTAGGAAACGATACTGCCGGCAGCGGAGCCTCTTCCGGGGCCGACCGCAATGCCGTGTTCCTTCGCATAATTGATAAAATCCCACACAATCAGGAAATAGTCCACATATCCCATCCGGTCGATGACGGAGATTTCATACATCATCTGTTCATGCAACTTTCCGTCGTCATCGGGATAACGGTCTTTAAATCCCTTTTCGCAAAGGTCCATCAGATAGGTCTTGGAGGTAAATCCCTCGGGTACCTCGAAATGAGGGATTTTTGTCTCATGAAACTTGATTTCCACGTTGCAGCGCTCGGCAATCCGCATGGTATTGTCCGCCGCTTCCGGAGCAAAGGAGAAAAGCTTTCGCATTTCCTCTTCGGACTTCAGATAGAACTGACCGCCCTCATAGCGCATACGGTCCGTATCATTCACCTTTTTTCCGGTCTGGATACAGAGCAGAATGTCGTGGCTCTCCGCATCCTCCGCATAGGTATAGTGCACGTCGTTTGTGCAGACGAGCGGGATTCCGAGTTCCTCGGAAAGTCTGACCAGTCCTGCATTTACGGTCTGCTGCTCGGCAATGCCGTGATCCTGAAGTTCGAGATAATAATTTCCTTCACCGAAGATTTCATAATGCTTCAGAGCCGATTTTTTTGCTTCGTCATAAAATCCTCTTGCGAGAAATTTCTGCACTTCTCCGGCCAGACAGGCAGAAAGGCAGATTAAGCCCTCATGGAACTCTCTTAATACTTCCGTATCCACACGGGGCTTGTAATAATATCCTTCCGTAAATCCGCGAGAGACGATTTTCATCAGGTTCTGATACCCGGTATTGTTTTCCGCAAGCAGAATCAGATGGTTGTAGCGGTCCTCTCCGGCATTCGGTTCCTTGTCAAAACGGGAATTGGGTGCCACGTAAACCTCGCAGCCGATAATGGGCACAATGTCCTCTTTTTTGCATTCCTTGTAAAAATCAATGCAGCCGAACATTACCCCGTGGTCCGTGATTGCACCATGGGTCATGCCAAGCTCCTTCAGCCTTTTTACATATTCTTTGATTTTATTCGAGCCGTCCAGAAGACTGTACTCGGTATGCACATGCAGATGCGTAAATGCCATAAAATAACCTCTTTCGCGATTCCCAATCCAACAAATACATTATACCAAATCTTTTCCGAAATAACAGACTTGACAGATAAACCGTTAGTATAAAGAATTTTGCTCGCAAAAAACCCGAAGGCGTGAAACCTTCGGGTTTATAAACTCATATTTGACTTTTACTTTGGGGAATTTTTTAATTATTCTGTAATTTCGGGAATCTTTTCGAAAGCCATGCCTTCACCGGCATTTTCTTTCTCATCGTTCCAGATTAACTTACCGTCTTCAATTGTGAAGCTTACTGCTCCGTCTTCGTATACAACTTCGTCGGATTCGTTTCCTTCCTCATCAAAGGTAAGATTTGTTTTCACACCGTCTCCGTGGTTTACAAGCTTCTCACCGTCATATAAGCAGTTATAAGACCATACGGTGGATTCAAAAGCGGAGGAACCCCAGTGAACGTTTACAACAAATCCTACGGATTCGATTTCAACGGATATGGATGCTCTTTCGCATTCCCACTGACCTACGAATTCGGATCCTTCAAAATCTTCCATTCCTACGGTTTCAACTTCTTCCGCTTCGCTCTCTTCTTCACTCGTCTTAACGATTGCTTCACCGTTTTCGGAAGTGATTACGGCAATCACGCTTTCCGGTTCATAAGTATTCTCCACGTCGGGCTTTACGCATGCTGCAAGCGCAAGAGCTACGGCAGAAACCGCAAGTGTTGCAAATATTTTTTTGATTTTCATTCAGTACTCCTTTTTCCCGGAAATCATTCCCTTACGGACTGTTCCCGTAAAACCCGATTATTCCACATCAGCGATTTCAACGTATTCAAATGTCATATCGTTTCCGGCATCTTCCTTCTCATCGTTCCAGATTAAGTTTCCGTCAACCAGTTCAAAGGATGCAGAACCGTCTTCATACTGAACATCTTCGGTGAAATTCACATCATCGGTATAGGTTACGATCTTGTAAACGCCGTCTCCGTGATTTACAAGTTTCTCACCGTCAAATACGCAGAAGTAAGTCCACTCGGAAGATTCCACAGCGCTGCCACCCCAGTGAATATTTACGGCATATCCGTTTGATTCGGGCTCAATTACGATGGATGCTCTGCCGCATACCCAGGTACCGATAAATGCCTTTTCATCCATTAACTCTTCGTCTACATATCCGTCATCAACAGTTCCGTCTTCAACAACAACTTCTTCTCCGTCGCCGATTCCTTCCTCGGAATCAAGTACGATTGCCTGGGAATCATCTACGGATAAACCGGTTTCGGGTGTCTGTGTCTTGGTGCATGCAGCAAGCGCAAGAACCAGGGATGCTGTCAAAGCGGTTGCAAATACTTTTTTTAATTTCATTTTTTCATCCTCCTGAAAATAATAACTGTCATTTTTCTTCGTGTTGTGCAGATTATAGCACCGCCAAACTACCCGGTCCATTGTTTATTTGTATGAAAATGCTAAAAAGACCGGATTCGTTTTGTGCATTATTTCATGGTTCCTTTCCGCAATCTGCGAAAAACGGTATTCTATGCACTTAAAAAATGGTACAATAGAAGAGATAAATGGAAAGGGGGGCATTGCTATGACGATATCTGTCTGTATGATTGTTAAAAATGAGGAAAAGCTGCTTCGCCGCTGCCTGGATTCTCTGGCAGGACTCTACGACGAACTGGTTATTGTGGACACCGGTTCCATCGACAACACCAAAGAAATCGCCTGGGAATACACCCGGGACGTTTATGATTTTAAATGGGTGAACGATTTCGCGGCAGCAAGAAACTTCGCATTCTCCAAATGCACAAAGGAATATATCTATTCGGCCGATGCCGACGAGGTTTTGGACGAAGCCAATATGGAAAAATTCAGGGTTTTGAAGCAGTATCTGGATCCCGAATTCGAAATTGTCCGCATGTGGTATTTAACACCGCTGAAACAGAACGAAGCCAACGGATTCGAAAAAGAATACCGTCCGAAGCTCTTCAAGCGCCTTCGCAGCTGGACCTGGATTGATCCGGTTCACGAAAGTATGCGCCTTGAGCCCACTATTTACGACAGTGACATTTCCATCCGCCACCTTCCCGCTACTGCACACGAAGGCCGTGACATCGCCATTTATGAAAAAGCGGTAAACAGAGGCGGCACTTTATCTCCGAAGCTTCACCAGTATTATGCGGAAGAACTCTATCTTCGCGGCAGCAAAGATGAAATCCTGCGTGCAAAGGAGTATTTCTCCACCCATGTCGGACCCGCGTCCCTCTGGGCTGCCAAGAATGACGACTCCGCGGAAGATGCACAGTCCGCTGATTTTGCCATGTACCGTTCTTCTCTTTGTGTTCTCGCAAAAATTGCCAGAATCGAAGCGGACCATACGAAGCTTTACGAAATTGCCATGATCTGTATGGCAACCTTCCCATGCTCCGAAGTCTGTCTGGAGGTCGGCATCGATTACTACGAAACCGGCGATTACGACAATGCAAGAAACTGGCTGACGCTCGCAATGAAACAGACCTCTCCGGCAATCGACCCCGAGGCCTGCGGTACAAAACCCGAAAAATACCTGGAGTTGATGAATTCCTGAAAATCGGGTATAATTCTTGCTGTTGCAAGAAAATCTCATAAATAAAAGGACACAAAAATGAAAAAGACTCCGTCTAAAATCGTACTTTTTTTACTTCTCATGGCCACGGTCTGCATGATCAGTGCCTGCGGCAATCCGCAGCTGAAAGTTACCTATACCGTGGACGGTAAAAAAGCCGACGAGGCGCCCGACAGGGGACTGTACGAAATCGACAGCATTAAGACGAACAACAAGGACTGCAATGCCACCTGGGACTGCAATACCTGGAGCTTAAAGACAGATCCTCTTACCAAAAATACAACGGTCAATCTGGATTTTGTCAGCACAAAGCATGCGGTAACCATGAACGGAATCGGTTATGAAAGCCTGCAGGATGCATTTGATGCGGCAGGAACCACCCAGGCACAGATTCACGTAACCAAAGATCTTACCGCCGGCGGTGTGAGCGCGGTAGGCTGCGACATTACTCTTTATCTTCACAGCCACGCAATCGAAGGCACGGGAAGTACAACCATCGTAAACAACGGTAAAATGACCATCATCGGAGCTCCCGATGCTGAAGGAGATGAAGACTTTCAGCTTGCAAAAATCTCCAACACCTCGGGAAGTGAAAATGAGTCCAAAACCCTGGTGAATTTCGGAACCTTAAGAATTACCAATACCGAAATCGATAATACCACTTCCGCATTCAGCGTATGGAATTCCAATAACGGCGAAAGCAGTATGGAAATCGACGGCTGCTTAATCAACAAGGACGGCTCCGAAATAATAGCGGTTGTCAATTCGGGAATTATGACCATTTCAAACAGCACGATCACAGGAAGCGGAGACAATAAGCATCCCGTAGTACTGATGAACAACGGTGGCGGCTCCTTAAACGTAAACGGCAGCAGCATCGTAAACAACGGATCCGGTTACTCCGTATACCGTGAATCCGGAACCGTGTCCATCGACTCTTCCTCCAACTGCCCGAACGCATTCGGACTGGAAGATGAAACGGCTGCACCCGTTACGGAAGAAGATACGTCTATCGAACCCGAAGCGGTCTGAAAAAAATAATTCAATAAAGGAATCAAAAGGGGCTGTCGCTTTAGATGATTAAATCATCTGGGCGAGGCCCCTTTTTTATGCTTAGAATTATGTCATTGAGGCTCATTTGCCTTCTATACTGTAAAAATTGAGTACCTTAAACAGACCGATGCTATTGTCGGTGAATAGTGGTCTTTCTTGTTTTAGAGATGCCAAAAATTATGACGTTTTTTTCAGTTCAAACAGATGCGTTCCGGTTCGCCCGGCAATGATTTTATGATGAAGCTTATCTATATCAAAGCCCACGGCCAGAAGCATGCTCTGTGCAAGAACGTTTTCTTTTCCACGATATAGGTATCTTCTGAAATTCATGTCTTCTTTCACATTCGCAAAAGAGCCTTCTGCCTGTATGCTTCGATTCATTCTCAGCTGTGTCCCATAATCACTGGTTATTCGCTCAAGACATTCTGCTCGCTTTTCTTCCATCTTCCTTGAAACAGAAAGCTTCTTGTTTCTGTCTTCAAATGCTGTCTTACAGTTATTTCCCTTAATGCAGTCTTTCTTATATGGACAGTTATCGCAGTTATTGCATTCATAAATCGTAACTTCACGTCGATACCCTGTTGCTGTCTTTTGTGTCTTTTTGGATACTGCTGTGAGCTTCTTTCTATTTCTGCATGTATAGCTGTCTGACTCGGGATCATAGTCCATGTTTTCGCGTCTGCTTATATCCGTCCTGAATTTCCTTGTTTTTGAAAGTTCATAATTCTGAGGTTTGATATATGCAGTCTGTTCATTGGCTTCAATAAAGATATAGTTCTCTTCGCTTTCATAGCCCGCATCTGCTACGATATTTTTGTACTTGAATGATAGGTGATTCTCCATATCCTTTAGAAATGGAATCAGCGTAAGGGTATCTGTTGGAGCCGGGAAAACATCGAGCCATGTGACATACTCCGAATCAACACCATGCTGCAGGTTATAGGCAGGTTTAAGTTGCCCGTTGAGCATAGCATCTTCCTTCATTCTCATGAATGTTGCGTCTGTATCAGTCTTTGAATAGCTGTTTCTGTTGCCACATACATAAAGTTTGTGGTTGTATTCTTTGATTTTTTCTATATATTCTTCAAGAGTTTCTATCGAGCGTTGCAGAGAAGTTTTTCTTTTTCCGGTGCCATGTACAAACTCAATGCCCTCGTCATCCTTTAGCTTATATAGTTTCTTTCGTAGTCTTTTCAAGGTATGCAATGATATCTGGTCATTATAAACAACTTTTAATCCATAGAGTTCTTCGCATTCAGCGCAGAAAACACATATCTTTTCAGTCAGCTTTATCATGTTTTTTGATACGGCTTTCTTCCACACAAAGGTATACTTGTTAGCAACGGATTCGATTTTTGTTCCATCAATGAAGATGTTTTCACCGGATATTTCTCCAAGTTCCAAAAGTATAGTCCCTACCTGTGCCATGATCTGTTTTGCACACTGGGAAAGATGCATGGATATAAATCTTGCTATGGTGGAATGGTCAGGAGCGGGTGCTCCATCAAGAAGATACATGAAATTGATATCTCTTTTACAAGCAGACTCAATATCACGACTTGAATAGATTCTGTTCATAGCGGCATAGATGACAATCGTAAGTATCTGACGCGGTGATGCCTGATTCTTCCTGATTCTGTCATATGTCCTGTACAGATCGGAAAGATCCATTTCCTCCACAAATGCTCTAATCAGGCGGACCGGATCATCAGATGCAATAGATAATTCTATGTCGAGCGGAAGTTTGATTTGATGATTTAGGGAAGATATTGTATAATCTCCCTGTAAGATTTTATTTAGTAGCATAAATATATTTTACAGCAAAAATCGGACTTTTCGAAGCCCGATTTTTGTGTTATTTATGATATTTACACACAAAAAAGCTGCCACACTAATTTCTTAGTGCGACAGCCCCTTTCTTTCATCCCGGCAGGTAACCAATACCGTATACTCATTAACTTTGTCCGGGTTTCTTATTCTTTTTTACAATAATGACAGTGACAGTCACTACAATTACCAAAGCGGCCACAATGCCGATAATCGCCAGTGTTTTATAACGCGGGTCGGAAACCGGAATCATGATATAAGTTGCACCGTTATCAGGCAGAGATGTCGCAATATAACTGCCTCTTTCTTCTGCATCAAGTTTTCGGATTTCTCCGTTTTCCCCGTCCTTGATTTCCCATACCTCACAGTATTCAAAAGGCTTATAAAGACGAAGCGTATAAGCAAAATCTCCGCCGGTTCTTCCTTCTTTTGTCAGGTTACTCTCCGTTACCCCGATATGATATCCCCTGAAATCCTTCGCACCACTCACTTCCGGAATCTTCGATTTCACAGAAGAACTTTCAACCGGCGTAACTTCAACGCGATCTTCCGAATTAAACTTACCGCCGATAAACGCCACCTCGTTTCCGTCATCCGTAACTTTGGAAGAAAGAACCGTAATACTCGGCAGATACTCTGCTTCCACAACCATATTGCCGAGCACGGTAACATCCGTTAAATCCGGCCATTTTACGAACCCGTCTTCCCTGCCCTCTGTTTCGGGACAGGATTCGGATGACAAAATCTCACCGTAAGGATATTCTTTCTTTAATACGATTTCATCCTCCACACGATAGGTAACGGTTAAGTGCTTATATTCCGCCGGAATACCGTCAAAAGTACAGAGTTCCGGATAACTGATTCTTTCCGCAATATCGTGATAGTTGACATCATCAATCCCGTAATGGTCTTCGGATACAAAACGGTTCCCGCGGATGTCCGCAAAATCTGCTTCCTTTGTCAGTCTGTCCCTCGGCACTTCTCCCGCAACGGCTCCTATATTGCCCCCGTTGCACCTGATGACGGGCATGGAGATGCAGTCTATGATTTTATTTCCGGAACCGGCAACTCCGCCGACATAATTCTCCCCCGTTATGGAGCAGAGCACATATCCTTTTTTGATACTTCCTTTGGAAACGCCGCACAGACCGCCGACATAATTTCTCTCTTCCGCACTGATTTCGCCGAACCCGCGACAGTCATAGAGAATTCCCTGGTCCATGTATCCTGCTATTCCGCCGGTTTTATCCTTTCTGGAAGAAATAAATCCCTCGTTGGTACAGCCGCTTACCACGCTTACCGTGGAATATGCCTCACCGGTCTTTAATCCGAATGTAATAATCTGGTTGCTTTCGAGGTTCTCATCGTCCACCGCCATGGCTCCGACGATTCCGCCGGTTCCGATATCGCCCTTCACCGTTCCCTGATTGATACAGTTTATGGTTTTTCCGGTAATATCGAGATTAACTGCCTCCTCGGACAAATCGGAAAAAATGTAAGATGCGCCTTCTTCTTCCATGCCCTTTGTAATATCGTTTAAAAGCTGATAGGTGGAGTCCAGTCGTTCATCCAAAGCCAGGATGTCATCGGCTAATATGTCTTTGTTCTTTCCTGCATTTTTTTCGACACGGTCCGTTAAAGCTGCCATCCGGTCCATCTCCCGGGTAAAGGAGACTAAATCGTCTGTCCATCTTTCATTTCCTTCAACGGATGCATTCACCCTGTTTTTTACGGTCTGTCTTTCGTACTTTTTCTGGTTAAAACGGACTTCCGGAATTTTCGGAATATCGGTAACGGGGATTCCGTTTTTCAGGGTTTCCTTATCCGTCTCAATGTGCTCTTTATCGGTTTCGGCATACTCATTCACGGTCTCCCCGGAATCCGTAATATCCCCTGCAAGGCTTCCGGCACGGTCCCTTATGGCATCGGCTCCCGTTTTAAGTGCCTTTAAATCCGCATCTGCCTCTTTTCCGGCCTTTTCCACATCCGAAATAAGTGTATCGACATCATCCGCAAGAGCGTTCGCCGCAATTCTGATGCTCCGGCTCTGATCGACTTCTATATACGGTTCCTGCTGTCCGATAATCCCGCCGATATCCTTCTTTCCGTATACGGTACCCTTATTGACGGAAGACATGATAATCCCTGCCTGACGTCCGGCAATACCACCGACATTGTAGCCGGCATGCTCATATCCGATAACGGCATCATTTAGCGAACCTTGAATGACTCCTGCGGAATATCCCGCAATACCGCCGGTATCTACACCGCTGTGAATACTGATTAAATCATCCTTATCCTCCGTGCTCTTCAAAAGAGAATTCTCGGAATTTTCATCGTCCGTCTGAATCCACCCCGCACTGTTATTTACATTTCCCAGATTTTTGCAGCCTGAGATCGTTCCGTAATTCTTTCCTGCAATTCCGCCGGTATAATAAAAACCGCTTATCTGTGCATCGTTTTCACTGTTCCGGATGAATCCGTCCTCCTGATTGATTCCGACAAGCCCGCCGACTTCCGTTCCTGCACTGACGGTTCCGTTCACCCTGCAGTTCTCGATTACTCCGGCATTGATTCCCGCCAGGGCACCGATACACTGTGCTTCCTCACCGGAATGAATTCCGGCATCCAGGGTCAGATTTTTCACAAGTCCTTCGCTTCCGATTTCATTGATGAAACCGTTAATATAATTATCACCGCTGTAACGGTAATTCTTAACGGTATGTCCGTTTCCGTCAAAGATTCCGTTAAAATACGGAATACTGTCAAAATGACCGACAATACTAATATCGTTTGTTAAGAGAATCGTCTTGTTTAAGGACCAGATATCATCATGACAGAAATCCGCCACTTCCATCAGTTCTTCCTGGGTGGAAACCTCTATTACAACCCTGTTCTCATTTTCTTTCCCTTCTTCCGGCGAGGCTTCCTCCGTTGTTTTTTCATTCTCTCCTTCGGCATGGACAACAGGTACACCGAAAGCGGAAAAAAACACGGAACATACAAGCATCATGATACAAATGAACGAGAGAATTTTTCTTTTATGCATTTTCTTCACCTCCCGGCAGTAATCCCGCCGTTTCCTCCGAAACCGTTTCCGTTATCTCTCCCATCGATACGACGGCATTGACTTCACCCTTGACAATGGCATGCATGGTTCCGACTACCGTTCCGTTTACATGCCCCCTGACGAGACCGTCCACACGAACGGTTCCGAACCTTCTGGTAAGCTTAATAGGCGAAGAGAATTTGAAACTGGTTTTTTCGATAATTTTCTCTCCGACCATAAGTACCTGGGGAAGTACAAACATAACCAAAAAGATTGAAATAATCGTACCTCTTCCAAGGCTTTCCCCAATTCCGCTGATTGCACCGTTGGAAGTCATTTTTCCAATGGCAAAACCGGATAAAATCATCATGGAACCGGAAGTAATAATTGTCGGAAATGCGAAGTTCATGGTTTCTATTATCGCTTCCTTCTTCGAACGGTATTTCCTTTCCTCCGTATATCTGCCGGAAATAACGATTGCATAGTCGATATTTGCACCCATCTGAATGGAACTTACAATCATATAACTTAAGAAAAACAGATTTTTATGCTCCAGTGCGGGGAATGCAAAATTCATCCAGATTGCTCCCTGAATGACTAAAATCAGTAGCACCGGCATGCCGGCTGAAAGGAAGGTAAACAGAAGCACCGCAAGAACTGCCAGTATGGAAATCACGCTTGTAACCACGCTGTCACGTTCATACGATTTCTTCAGGTCATATTCGCTCGTCGCGTTTCCGATTACCAGGACCTTATCTTTTTCATAATATTTTCCGGAAATATCATGCATCTCATCCAGAAAAGCAAACGTTTCATCACCTTCTTCCGGAAGAGTCAGATAAACAAGCATACGGCTGTAATCTTCGCCCTGCAGCTGTTCCTTCGCCATGCTCATCTTTTCGTAGGCATCTCGAAGCTTCTCCTCCGTTTCGGAATCAAGGGATACATATCCTTCTTTTACTTCTTCATAAAGGAACATGACACTGTCGATCAGCGCAATTTTATACCCGGAGAATCCGTTTACGATCTTTGCATAATTCTCATCGTTCACAGCATAGCCCATATAAAGAAGTTCCGCCATCTCATAATCCACATCCATCAGTTCGGAAAATTCCCGGGCGGTAAGCATATCCGTCAGCATATATCCGTCCATCGCTTCCGTATTGCACAATCCCTGTGTATGGTCAACCTCAGGACGTTTTTCGAGTTCATTTAACAGTTTCCGTTCCGTATCGTAATTTCCCGAGGGCACGATTAATGCCACTACATTGGATTTTCCGAAACTTTCCGTAATCCGGTCCTCTGCGACCTGAACCTCGTTTTTCAGCGGGGTTTCAATCAGCGACTCTCCGTAAACAATCGGGCAGTTTCTCTGAAACAGGAATGCCGCAACCAGAATTACGACAAATAAAGGTGCAATGACGAAGCGGGAATGATAGTCGAATTTACCGACAAACGGAATCTTCGGAATAAAACTTTTATGCTTCGTTTTATCCATCAAAGGCCCGAATAAAACCAGAAGGCCGGGCATCAGCGTGAATACGGAAAGAAGACTTAAAAGGATTGCCTTGATCAGACAGATTGCAAGATCGGGACCAATTTTAAATTGCATGAACAGCATCGCAACCAAACCGCCGATGGTGGTAAGGGAACTGGCAAAGATCTCCGGAATCGCCTTGCTGAGTGCGATGATATCCGCTTCTCTTACCGGAAGGTTCTGATGTTCTTCCTTGTATCTGTTACAGAAAATAATTGCATAATCCAGCGATAATGCCAGCTGAAGTACTATTGTTACCGAATCGGAAATATAGGAAATGGTTCCGAGCAAGAAATTTGTTCCGGCTGACAGCAGTGCACTGGCTCCGAATGTCAAAAGCAGTACGGGAATCTCCGCATAGGTCTGGGACGTCAGAAGCAGAACCGTAAGTACAACTATCGCAACCAGAATACTTACAATGTCCATTTCGTGATTGACCAGTTCCGCCTTCTGGTCACCCATGGAAGTATTTACGTAAATGTCGTAACCGTCCAGTTCTTTCTGCACATCCTCAAGTGCGGCAAGCGCACGTTCATCGGTTTCCGGATAAACAAACGTAATATTATAAAGAGCCGAGAAATTATTGTAATGCTCCGATGTGTCATCAAAGCTTACCATGTAAATATCGCTCCTGCTCTCTAATTTTTCATCTATTTTTTTTGCTTCTTCCGGTGTAATGTTCGTAACCATCACATCCGCCGATCCGTATGTTATGAACTGGTCTTCCATGAGGTTTAGTCCGATTGTGGTTTCCGCCGTATCAGGAAGAAATTTTTTCAGATCATTTTCCACTTTTACCCAGCGGGATGCGATCAGACTGAACACTATCGCAATTCCGAACAAAAGAAAAAACAGGTTTCTCCTGTCTACAATAAAAGTCGCTACTTTCAGCATTACATTATTTTCTGATTTCCCATCTGTTTTTTTTTCTTTTATATCGCTCATGTCCGCTCCCGGCCGATTACGGTCATTCTTTATTTTTTTTATACTTCTTTATTCATCACTATATTATAGTCCTTATTTTTTTAAATTCAATCATGTAATGGGGCCTGTTATTTATGATATTTACACACACAAAAAGCTGCCACACTAATTTCTTAGTGCGACAGCCCCTTTCTTTTATCTGTTTTTCAGTTATATGATTTTCCTAATTCTCCGGTGTTCCTTAAATCAGGAATCCTCCGCAGGAATCCTTCGTAAAAATCTCGGAAAGCTTTGCGGCGAAATTGTATTCCCTCATTACCTTTTCATATCCCGCCTTGGCGATTGCACGGCGTTCGTCTTCATGCTCCAGATAATATTCCGTCTTCTGGATCAGGTCTTCCAAAGAGCGGTACATTACAATCTCTTTTCCCTCCACAAACTCCTCTGCAAGATCCTCCTGGTAGTTGGTCAGCACAAAGCCCTGACAGGACATTATTTCAAGCACTCTTAAGGGAATGCCCACCTGAATGGCACGCGGTGTAATGTATAAATTTACCTTGGTCTGATTAAAAATCAGCGGTGCGGTCTTTCTGAAATCCACCGGTCCCATATTCTGGATTTCGGGATGCTTCTTCGTGCTGGAGACACTGTAAAGCTTAAAATCAAACCGCTTTGCCATCTCCTGTATAATGGCCTTCCGCTCTTCCACCGTAATCTTACGGGCAATAATCGACTGGATTACAATATCCTCCTGGCTTGCAAAATAGTAGTTCCAGGTCTCCGGCTTTGCCTCTTTCATTAAGAAATCCACAATCTCGGGAGTGATATCCGTTTCCAGAACATTGCGTCCGTAATTGAACATTTTCTGGCGAATGGTTTTTACCACCTTTTTGTACACCGGCTGGCTCTTTGCTTCCGGAGAAATCCTGTTAAAAAGATTGTTTCCGGTTTCATACAGATTTCCAACAAAGGAAACCTCGGATACATACTTGGTCAGCATGTTTCCGGAAATTCCGTTGCTCGCTCCCATAAAAAGCTTACGGTCCGTCGCAAGCGACAGATATTCCACATTTTTGATATTGTTCCGGAGCATATTCCGAAGATGGCAGTGATCATACGTGAAAAAGCGGTTGCACGGAAACTGTGCCTGGTTGGAATACAGATTCCACTGCGGCAGATGATAAATCCAGCAATAGTAATAAATCCCCGCCTTCTTTGCCGCCAGGGAAAGGTACTGGAAATAGTCCATCGAAAAGATTACTTCCGCATGGAATTTGGACGCCTCCTTTACAAGCTGGGTGACGATTTCATCCGCCTGCAGACCGCCTAAGGATTCCTGCTCATATTCATCATTGTTTGCTCCGAAATTTTTGGTACGGTCCGTCTCGGATTTCCCTACTGCATCAAAAGCAGAGACAAAATGCCCCTGCTTTTTCAAGGTATCCTGAATGACTTCCTCGTCGAAATTCCCCCATTTAAAAAATAGGATACGCACGTTTTCTTTTACCTGATTTCTTTATTGTTTTTCCGATTATGCCCAGGGATCTGCCTGTGCGGGAATGCGGATATCGGAAAGCGCAAGATTTTCAACCAAGAACCACTGACCCGTGCTGGGTTTTAAGCGACACTTAATCTGTCTCGGTGAATCCGCACCCGTAGAATCCATATGCAGGGTTGCCCATCCTGCTTCCGGATAGCTGTAAGGATTGTCGTAAACGGTAATTACCAGTGGTTCGCTGGGAATGTAATTGTTCTGAGGTGAAGAACCTGCAAAGAAGGAACGAGCCTTATACTCTTTTCCTGCCAGACGGTCTTTTAAAAACTGGATTTCATACTGACTCATGGGTTCGGGTCCTTTTAAGAAATTCAGCATTTCGATTGTGCCCTGCGGATTTTCCCCGTAGTTTAAAAGAACGAGCATCGTAAGTGCGCAGGTCTTAAAAGGTGTGGATAAATCAGCCTCCGGCATTGCCTGAAGCTCCGCCACATTTCTCGGATAATTCGTAAATGTGAATGTTTCTCTCTTTCCGCCCACTGCTCCGACCGCAGATTTCAAATTGTCAAATAAACCCATTTCAATCCCCTCCTGTTTTTGCTTTTCCCAAAATTTGACCGGTCATATTGTCGCCGCCGGCCTCATAATATTTTACCACATGAAAAAGAAGCGTTCAACAAACAATTGCTCGTACGCTCCTTTTTTAACCTGTTTATAAATCATTAAAAGGGATTTCCGCAAGCAGGAGATCCGGTTTTAAAAATTCCTTCGGAACCACCTTCACAATACGGTTTTCCAAGGACTCCGAAGAGAAAATCGCCACACGCACATATTCCTTTGTAAAGCCCGTCCAGTACGTCCTGCCGTCGATTTCCTTTTCTTCCTCAAAGAGTACTTCCGTTGTTCTTCCGATCCATCTTTTCCGAAACTCTGCAGACTGCTTTTCCGTAAGCTCCAAAAGTGTATCGGATCTGGTATTTTTCACCTGCTCCGGAACCTGCTCGGGATCCGCATCCGCAGGGGTTCCACGGCGTCTGGAGTACTTAAACACATGCATTTCGTAGAAACCGATTTGTCTGCAAAAGTTCTCCGTAGTCTTAAATTCCTTCTCGGTCTCTCTCGGAAATCCCACAATCACATCCGTGGTAATTGCCGCATCGGGGAAATACTTCCTGAGAATTGCCACACGCTCGGCATACTCGGCCGACGTGTATTTGCGGTTCATTCTCTGAAGCGTTTCATCGCATCCGCTCTGAAGCGATAAATGAAAATGCGGACAGAGCTTTTTGATTTCGGAAAGACCCTTTACGTATTCCTCGGTTATCAGTCTCGGCTCAAAGGAGCTTAAGCGGATTCTCGCAAGGCCCTCCACCGCATTCATTCTCCGCAGAAGATTTAACAGATGTTCCGCCGGTGTTCCGTTCCGGAAATCCACTCCGTAAGAGCTGATATGAATACCCGTAAGTACAATCTCGCGAACACCTGACGATACCAGACACTCCACTTCCTGCATTACATCATCAACGGGTTTCGAGCGCACGATTCCTCTGGTGTAGGGAATAATACAGTAGCTGCAGTAACGGTTGCAGCCGTCCTGAATTTTGATATAAGCTCTGGTATGGCTGTCCGTGCGGGTAATACTTGCATCCTCAAACGGAACCTTTTTCAAATCCACGATGGTGGTATTTCCGAGGGTTTTAATCAGATATTTGCGGTATTTTCCGTTTGCTTCAAAACTCTCCCCGGGCCCCGTAAACGCACCGGTATCTTCCCCGAAAGCCGCGATGTTGTTTCCGTATTCAGGAAGTGTTCCGGCAATTTTCGCGGAAAGATATTCTTCGATAATTTCCCGGATTTGAGCTTTTCTGTTATTTCCGATCAGAAGATCCACACACTCGTCCTGGGAGATGGAAAATGCATCGGCCTGTACATAACAGCCTGCTGCCACCACCACCGCATCGGCATTCCGATTCTTTGCACGATGCAGCATCTGACGGCTTTTGCGGTCTGCAATATTCGTCACGGAGCAGGTGTTGATTACGTACACATCCGCGATCTGATCGAAGTCGACGATTTGCCATCCGCCCTTCTGCATGCTCAGTTCCATAACGTCCATTTCATAGGAATTCACCTTGCAGCCGAGATTGTGGAATGCGATTGTTTTCATATATTTTTGCCTTTTTTACTGTATTTTTGTATACTTTGGAGATTGACTTTTGTCTCTCATTCCTTTAGTATGATAGACGAAACACGGAAAATCCGCAAGGGATTTGCGTACGGAAACATCTGATACATCCAAAGCAGAAAACGATGTCAGAAGGAGGATAATAAATGAAAACAGTAACAATTTCTTTGAACTCGATCGATAAAGTAAAATCTTTCGTAAACGATATTACAAGATTTGATTATGATTTTGATCTTGTATCCGGCAGATATGTCATTGATGCGAAATCCATTATGGGTATTTTCAGTCTGGATCTGTCCAAGCCCATCGACTTAAACATCCACGCAGAGGATGAAGCAGATGAGGTTATGCAGGTTCTCGACCAGTACATCATCAAATAAGTCAAAGAAAAATAATTTTCATCATAAAAAGAAAAACTTGCAGATTTCTGCAAGTTTTTTTGTTCAACAATGATTTCGTTTATGAAAGCTTACGACACCTCAACGATTTCTCTCTCCTCAATGGCCTTCTTTACCATCTCATCAATCTCTTCGCCCAGCCGTTCTTCATGATGGGCAATCACGGAAACCTTCGGCTTGGTCACGGGGTGCTGTGCCACAAATATCGTACAGCAGTCTTCGAAGGGAAGAATCGAAGTTTCATAGGTTCCTATTTTTTCCGCGATATCAATAATCTCTACCTTGTCAAACGCAACCAGCGGACGATATACAGGCATGCGGCAGACATCGTCGGTGCAGGCCATCGCATACATGGTCTGGCTGGCAACCTGACCCACACTCTCTCCGGTCACAAGGCCTAAGCACTTGTCTTCCTCCGCAATACTCTGTGCGATACGCATCATATAACGCCTCATAATGACGGTCAGTTCGTCGTGCGGGCATTTCTGATAGATGCTCATCTGAATGTCCGTAAAATTGATAATATGCAGTTTTACGGGGCCGCAGTATTTCGAAACGATGGTTGCCAGATCAACAACCTTCTGCTTTGCTCTCTCCGAAGTATAAGGCGGTGCATGAAAATAAACCGCTTCCACCTTCACGCCTCTTTTTGCCATCATATATGCGGCTACCGGTGAATCCAGACCGCCGGAGAGAAGTAACATTGCCTTTCCGGCCGTTCCGACGGGCATTCCGCCGGGTCCCGGAATCAGAATGGAATAGACATACACTCTCTCGCGGATTTCCACATAAAGCTCCACCTCGGGCTTGTGCACATCCACCTTAAGCTCGGGATAAGCGGTAAGAAGCGCCTCTCCGAGTGCCATATTCATTTCCATCGAATTCAGGGGATAATTCTTTCTCGCACGTTTGCTGAATACCTTAAAGGTCAGCCCCTCTCTCTCGGAATAGGTCTCGCCGAAGTATTTTACAACCTCGCCTTTTAAGTACTCGAACTCGTCCTGCTCATAAATCATAACCGGACAAATGGTGGTGATTCCGAAGACGGTTTTTAACGCGGCAATGACTTCGTCATAATCAAAATCCGACTTCGCTTCCACATAAACACGGCCCAGATTTTTGTGCACATCAAATCTGCCGTCCACCTTGCTCATAGCAAGACGCACCTGGTCGACAAGTGCGTCCTCAAATACATATCTGTTTTTTCCTTTTAGGAAAATCTCACCATACTTCAGTAAGAATGCCTGAAACATAATCCTGCTCTTTGCCTTTCCTCTCAAATGAGAACTCTTTCCAATCCGGAATTCTCTAAAATTCCATAAACTTTTTCTTTACATCCACATACTGGAGCTGGCTGACCGGAATTTCCACACCGCGCTTGGTTAAGAAGCGGTATCTTGCCAGATCCTTTACGTAATGCATATTGATGATATAGGAGCGATGGCAGCGCACGAAGGAATCCTCCGGCAGAAGCTGCTCCATATCGGAAAATTTCATATGAACCGCAATCTGCTCGTTCAATGTGCAGACAATGGTCTCACGTCCCTGGCTCTCCAGATATTCAATCTCGCCAAAGGGAATTTTATATAAGCGGTCACCCACCTGGAAGGTAAGCGTGTCGCCCTTTGCCGCCTTCATCTTGTATGCGGAAAGAAGTGCATCTCTTAATTTCTCAAGCTGAATCGGTTTCTGCAGATAACGGAGTGCGTTTACCTGATAACCTTCCAGTGCATACTCCGCAGTAGAGGAAATGAAAATAATGGAAATATTCTCTCCGAGTCTCCGAAGCTCTTTCGCCGCTTCGATTCCGTTCATGCCGACCGCAAGAATATCACAGAGAAGCACATCATAATCCGCATCCTTCTCGGACAATGCGTTAATCATGCTCTCCATATCCATGAAGCACACGGTCTCGTAATCAATTCCCTCTTCCGTCAGAACCTGACTTGTCAATGCCTCATTAATCTGAAGCGATGTCGCCTCATCGTCACAAATAGCAACTCTGAACATACTCTGCCTCCCCATTAAGCAGCTTTACCGATTGAACGGCATTTTCATAACCCTGATTTTATTATAATAAGCGGCTTTCCATTTCGCAAGAAAAAACACTAAATGCCCATTCTCGCATTTTTCTCCGCAATCAGTGCCTTTGTTACGGTACGAAGTACCTCCGTGTAATTTTCGCAGAAGGTCTTGTGATAACGGTTGATAAAATCGACGTCCTCGTCTTTGCCTGCGCATTCCAGCTCGTATGCCTGATCCGCCACATCGTTTGCACCGATATTCCGGCAGGCACCTTTCAGGGAGTGCGCCATAACCGTATAGTTTTCCAGATCACCCTTGATGAAGTATTCCTGTAAGGATGCGAGAATATTGGAGGATGCGAAGGTGGAAAGCACCTTGATATACACGGTCTTGCTTCCTCCGCAGTTTCTTAAACCGTCCTCCACATTGATTCCCTTTAAGAGGTTTAAAATATCGCCCGGGTCGATTACCGGCATCGAACCTGTATCGCTGCGTATTGCCTGGGAAGGAAGCATCTCCTGGCCCTTGACAATCGATACCTGTTTCTCAAGCGGAATCCATTTGCAAAGAATATCGCTTAACTGATTCATATGAATCGGCTTGGCGAGATAATCGTTCATACCGGCTTCCTTAAACTGACGCTCCACTCCCTTGATTGCATTTGCGGTAAGGGCAATAATCGGAAGTTCCTTAGCATACTTGGTATTGAGACTTCGGATTTTTCTTGTGGCCTCGATACCGTCCATTACGGGCATCATGTGATCCATGAAAACAATATCATATTCCACCAGATGTTCTTCGATACGGTTTACGGCTTCTATTCCGGACTCAACCATAACAGCCTCAAAACCGAAACGCTTCATCAGCTCGCTGGCAACCGTTAAATTGACCTTATTGTCGTCAACAATCATAACTCTCGCGGTAGGTGCCTTAAAGGTAATGCGGTAACCCGCGTTATCCGCCGTGATTCTGTCATGGTCGGTTTCATAATTGGAGGGACGGGGATCCTTTACCACCTGATGAAGACTGAAAGAGAATGTACTTCCTTCTCCGACCGTGCTTCGAACCTGTATGTCGCCACCCATCAGATTCAAAAGTCTCTTGGTAATGACCAGTCCCAGACCGGTACCTTCCACGTTACGGTTTTTCTTGGTATCAATCTGACCGAATGCGGTAAAGAGCTTATTCATATCCGCCTGGGAAATACCGATACCGGTATCCTCCACTGCCACATGCAGAAAACCGTTTCCGTCAATGTCCGGCTCCCAGTGAATTCGGAGTGCGATATGTCCCTTGTGGGTAAAATTCACGGCATTGTTCAAAAGGTTAATGAGAATCTGACGGATACGAAGTTCATCGCCGACCAGGACTCTCGGAATGTCCGGAGAAATATCGTAAATCAGCTTTACGGAACGGTTTTTCATACGGAATTCGATGATACTCAGTACATCATGAATCAGCGAGTTGAAATGATAATCCTCCTCGGTAATTACCATTTTACCGGAGTCGATTTTGGAAAAGTCCAGAATTTCGTTGATGATGGCCAGCAGATTTTCGGAGGATTTGCGAATCGTATCGATGTATCCTTTTTCCTCCTCCTCGAATTCCTTCTGGTCCAGAAGTTCTGCCATACCGTAGATTGCGTTCATAGGAGTACGGATTTCATGGGACATGTTGGCAAGGAAATTCGCCTTTGCTTCCAGTGCGTTATGCGCTTCCTCATTTTTCTCTTCCATTTTTGCCTTATAGTCGATAACACCGTTTACCAGGAACTGGAAGGAAACCATCGCAAAGAGATAAATCAGAAGATAAATCAGATAAATTTCCGGAGGACACGTCAGCGTGATTGCATTTCTCTGGACAATAAAATTCGTAAGCAGCACCAGAACGGTGATAATCGCATATTCCAGCATCAGCGAGCGGCTCGCGTAAAGCGCCATCATTAAAGCGCCCGCCATATAAATAACACTCAGGGTTCCCAAAAGGCCCAGCTGCCAGGAAATGATGTAGCTGGTGATGATCATTGTGATATAAAAGCAGCGCACTACGATTTTTTCGTTCTTAATCAGGCGGTACAAAAGCACCGTTAACAGTGCCGGCAAAAATCCGATTGCGGTTAGTGCCGCCTTCTCGGGACCGTACTGTGAAAGCGCATACGCCACGTGCAAAAGGACCACGCAGAAGAATTCGATTACGCATAGAATGATGTTTGTCTTAAATGGAAGCATACTTTACCCCCGCAATACAAAATGATTTATACAGCTGCTTTATCGTCTGACAAATTGTCTGAGTACTCCGACTGTATTCTTAAGCGTTTCCGCCGCATAGAGAATTTCTTCCTCTGTGGTGAAAGCACCGAAGCTGAAACGAATCGTTGAATCCAGAAGCTCCTTCTTAAGTCCGATGGACTTTAAGGTTTCCGAAATCGCCGGTTTATTGGATGCGCAGGCACTTCCGGCCGATACGAAAACGCCCTTTTCTTCCAGCGCATGAAGCAGAACCTCCGCTCTGACTCCCTGCACGGAAACACTTACTATGTGCGGTGCCGCAAATGCTCTTGTGGACTCCTCTTTCGCCGGTCCGTTTACGCTGACACCCTCTATGGTGCGGACCTCCTCCACAAAGCGGTCTCTTAACGCGCAGAGCTTTTCCCGTTCCTCATCCTGCCTCTCAAAAAGGATTTCCGCGGCTTTTGCAAAGCCCGCAATCCCCGGTACATTGTCCGTTCCCGATCGCATTCCCTTCTGCTGACCTCCGCCAAGAATGAGCGGTGTGATTTTCACCTTGTCCGAAATATAAAGAATTCCGATGCCCTTCGGGCCGTGAATTTTGTGACCGGAAACCGAAAGCATATCGATTTTCATTCGCTTCGGATAAATCGGAAGCTTCGCATACATCTGCACGGCATCCACATGGAATAAGGTTTTCGGATTGCATTTTTTGATCAGTTCGCCGATTTCGGCAACGGGTTCCACCGTA